>Ga0335072_10001649_pt1 | contig 35919 bp, 31 predicted proteins | sample Lox_Sample_21_FD_206725 | JGI IMG/M metagenome (GOLD analysis project Ga0335072, IMG submission 206725) | Soil microbial communities from Loxahatchee National Wildlife Refuge, Florida, United States - Lox_Sample_2.1 | ecosystem: Environmental > Terrestrial > Soil > Wetlands | place: USA... | reverse complement strand
AACAGCCGAAGAGCCCTTGCCAGAGGTATAGACGCCGCGCGGAGCAATCTTGTGGACATATTGCAAGAGCTGCGACTTCGAGGTTGATGGATCACCACACAGCAGGACATTGATGTCGCCTCTGTATTTTGGGCTTCCTCCCTTCTCAAAAGACTTGTTCGTTCCCCCAAAAAGCTGCAACAAGATTCCCTTTTTCACATCGTCCATCTCGTAGATGCTGGGTGCAAGACTACGAGCCAATAACTCGTAGAGATCTGGTCGCTCCGCTGTCTCCTTGATTCTTTCCTCTTCCGCCGCACTGACTTTTCGCGTCTGTTCTACGTCTCCTGCGATCTGCTCAGAAAGTTCCTGCTCGACGGTCGAGGTGTCGATGCCAACTTTTCGCTTATCCACTTTCTGGATGTGAAGGACGTCAACATATGTCTTGAACAAGGATTTGATCGTTCGCTGTCGAGGATTAATTCGCACCGGGTTGCACCTGAAAATTCCGGTAACCTCTATTCTGTCACCTGCTTTACAAACGTCAACAAGCTCGTCGTAGGCACACAAAGAGACGCTATGAGGTGTCTGTCCGTCAGGCACCGAGTCAGGAGTCTCCTGCAGCTTTATGACCTGCTTATCCGCGAAAGCACATCGGTTGTGGACGATCTGCATGCTGTCTTTTGATGCACACGCAACGCGAGGACATACGGTAGGCTCCGCAATCTTGCCGCGGTCGATCGACACGAAGACAGTATGTCCACAGACAGTGCATTTGAAGAAGGCCTCTTTCATATCCGGTATGACTGGCGTGGTCCTAATCACAAGACCCTTGACAGAAATCAACTTGTCCATATCTGCCGGATCTAGCTCTCGCATGTTGATTGACTTGTCAAGGCCGAAAGGAAGAACTTTATACGTTCTCATCTCAACGTCTTCCACAAGGTCAGGAATGTCGGCGACTTGAGGTGTAGGGGTGGGAAGCGGAGGATTGTCGCTTCCAAGTTCGGAGCTGGGCAAGGGAGGCAACGAGCTGCCGTGCCTGCCCGTGGGAGGTGGCGCGGTAGTTGAAGCCTCTCTGCGAAGGACTTCCATTTCTTTGGCAGCCAGTTCAATCATGACGTCCTTGATGGTCTGGTCCATCAACGGTATGATCTCTTGAGGGTAGGCGTGCAATTGATGCCACAGCTTGAGGGTGGCAGGGTAGGCCTTGAGATTTCTGGCGTCAAGGTTGAGCCCAGTGACTCCAAGCTGGCGCATGTGGTTCATCATGCTGATGTACTCTTTTTCATCTCCCACTCCCCCCATGGCGCTGGTCTCTTCCTCTGTAGCGCCATCGGCCCACATTCGGTACTTCTTTGCGTAGTTATAGAGGAAATTCTTGAAGGCTGACATAGAATCCGAAATGGAGATATTTGTGCCCCATATCACGCGCGTAGAGTCGCCTCCAAGTGCATCGGCTTCCGAGGTATCTGGGTTTAGGTTCGAGAAGGTAGCTTCAGAGCCTGGCTCTCCGACAGGCATGCCATCTTCGCCAACAAATATACGTCGGCGTTGTGCTGGAGTGGATGCAAAAGCATCGGAATGTATGTCTCCACGTCGGGTAGATATCCTGGGAGTGATTGAGAAGCTGTTAGGTTGGCCAGATTGATCGACGAAGGGGCCGCTGCTGCTGGTAGGAATATTGCGCACGGGGCTTGAGCTGTAGCGGACGGGCGAAGAATCTACAAAATTGAGCGTTCAAACAGTCTAGAAGATGCAGGCGGCTTACCTGGTGGAGGCTGCCTGCTTGGACGAGGAGTTCTCTCCTGGTCGCCAACTGCGGGGGACGATCGGAAGAAGAGAGGGGAGGATGTCTGTGGCTGTAGAGATTTTGCAGGAGTAGATGACTGTGATTTTCGCGACGAGTGGCCCCGACGGCGACTTGAAGACGGTGAAGACATTGTGTGCATGGGCAATTGCTATTTCCTCGGTTTCCCTTGTTAAGTCTAGGACACTGGCGGCCTCCTGAAGAGATTGTATTGGTGGCTGTGATGGTGTATTGAAGTTCTCCCCAACCTAAGAAGAGCAGCATGCGAGAAGAACCTCACCGCGCCGTGGTCTTTGACTCAAGCTTCCACAGTTTGAGGGGCACAGACATTGCAAAAGTAATCTGAGAACGCGTGGGAGACGCGACGCGCTCGGGAATCAATTAATCTTATTACGGCTAGTGCCACGGCTAGAGCCTTGGCTGACCTGTAATACTCCGACTACCCATCTTTTCACAACTTCACACTCAGTAAATGGAATAGTATTTTGATCAGGCATTTATTTCCATCCGATCGTTTAACTCATGCTAGCTTCAGACCGTCTGTATTCTTGCTCAAAGCCAGGCTATGCTACAAGCCACGATGCTATTGAGTAGAGGATCCATCCTTTCAAAACAAAAACTTTTGCCAGTCTAGCCTCCCCTCCAGTAACTCCTTGACCCGAGACAATCGTCGCTTGCAAAAACCCGTCTAAACAAGTTGAAAAGCCGCCAAAACGCCAGTGCAAAAGATGTCACTTGAAGAACGCTCAGTCGAAAACAAACTCGTAGAGCCCGCTGAAATGCAAAAGTAGGTCTTTTCATGACCAGCATCAATGCACTCCGGGCCATCTACCAGAGTGGTCCGAGAACAGGCCATGAACGGACATCGCAGGGCATTGCCGAACGAATCGCGGAAATAATTAGGTCATTTGGTATGTTCATTTTGCAGAACCTAGTAACAACAATGTGACTTGTGCTGGAGGGAATACCAATAAAGGAACTCGATTAGCCATGGATGGCGGCCATTATGGGCGATTCGGAGAACATAGCATTCTGCGACGCTTGATGGTACGGATAACCGAAGGATATGGGTGATGTTGTGCGGGAGCCGAGGCCCGACCCAGTTCTAGGGATAGGAGAAGTTGATCGACATAGTTCAAGGCTGCTCGATTTTGGGGCGGATTCTTGCGAGGAAGGAGAAGAGGTTCGGGGAGGGGTGGGCGTTGAGGAGCCTGATGTGTCCGACTTAACACTTCCGACGCTTCGGTCGGACAGAGAAGCGTCATCACTGGCGCCATCAATCATCCCCAGTGCCGACTTAGTCAGCTGCGGGGAAATTTTTGCTGGGGATCCAAACTGCGACAAAATTAGCATCCAACGAGCCGTGCTAGATCTTTGGCTTATTCCGGGTACCTACAAAGCAGTACTTGTCCACCAGTTCCTGGTATGATTGTGAAGATAGCGACGGCTTTCCAGATAGTAGAGCCGCTGGCTTTGATGATTGGGTAGAAGCAGGCGTGCCTTTGGCAGCTTGGGTAACCTTCGACGCGGGCGCAGTGGCACGACCAGAAGCTGACGCAGGAACTTGGCTGGAAGACTGCTTTGTATCCAACCTGGGTTTGAGACCACTCTGGTCACCGAAGAAGGCTGAGCTGCTCTGCATGGCAGCACTAAGCGAGGCGCTAAAGTCATACCGATTCCCGAACGCCTGAGCATTTGCCTTGGTGCGCCGTGTGGGGGCATCCGGCACGATCTCAGCTCGAGGACGGGCACTCTTCAGCTTGATGGGTGAGTCACCCACGACCGACGCAGGTGATGATCGATTGAATGAGGAATAAGAATCAAAGCCAACTGCGAAGTCGTCAAACGAGTCTGGCAGAGGCTTTGGACGAGTCACTGCTGACATGGGAAGAGACGGCTTGCTTCGAGGTAAGGCATTGAGCGGACGAGCTCCAATTCCCGGCATCCCGTTCTTGCCATGCTGTGGCTTAGCTTTCTTGATGAAATCGACTTGGTAGTTGATGCCATTGTTATTATCCCAGTAATCTTGTCCATTGACGCTGTACCGAATACAGAAGAACATGGTCTTGTTCTCCAGGTTTGCCAGATCAACCAGCTCGATGCTGAAGTTGAAGCGGTCACGCCCATCGTCTTGCCTTCGCCGAACATCGTGGCTATAAGCAGCGATGACCTCGGAGGTAGTCTTCCAATAGTCAAGCGTAAATCTGGCGACGACTGACTTTTGATAGGCCAAGTTCTGCACAGTAATGGCTCCTACTAGATTCTTGTTGTCCGATGACAAGAAAACCCTCTCGACGCGGACGGGTAATGACTCGCGTGCCCGCGTATCCGTAGGAAAATTTGGAAGGCGGATCTCCCACTCGAAAGGTTGCTGGCGTGGTCGGCCAGATTCATCATAGCCAAAGGGAAATTCCATCTCACTCTCGTAATTCTCCACAGGGGAAGAGCCAGCGCTGACAGCGAGCGGCTTGTCAACCTGGAGGAAATGTCGGACATGTTCAAGATGTGAATCAAAATGGACAGCTTTGGAGTATGTAGGAGTGCCAGGCATGCTCGACGGCCGTCGAGCAGCAGAGGGTGGTCTCAGGGCGGGCCTGACCAGTTCCCCAGACTTCTTGCGCAGCATTGGAGGCTTGTTGAGTCTCATGGACTCATCGCTGTCTTCCTCCTCGTCTTCATCATCAGCCGGTCCGAACCGTGCAGGAGACTGTCGTTGATGACCAAGGTCCAGAACGATGTTGGAGTCAGTGGAGGATCTTGAGTGAGATATCTTACGTGCCTCTCGCGAGAGAGGTGGCCGAGAGGACTCGGTGGAGGTGTTATTGGGTGTCGATAACGACTTGTCCGACTGTGGAACGACGAGGTTGAGGGCCAACTTGGCTCTCGTCTTCTCGTCATCGCCTCGATTTGGGGAACTTTCCTTCCGCTGTTGGAGGATGCTGATTGCGGCCTGTAGCTCTGCAAGGTTTTCTAGATTCCGGCCTCTTGCATTATTTGGCTCTTCATCGTCGCTAGAATTATGAGACGATTCGGGTGGGGATATGGTAGCGCCTGTAGGAATCAACGTGTTGGTCTTCGGTGGCGGTGATTGCCGTAGGCTACCATATGGATCGACCCTGCTCTGACCATCGTATCCATTATCAGTAAAGCCACCATTGCTCATCGATGTATGGACACTCCCATCGGTCTGGGTTATCGATGGACTGCGACGATGTTTCGTTAGGTAGGAGGAGGAGTTACTAGAGCGGGGCAGTCCGAAGCGTCCACTTGACGGAGGTTGTTCAAGACTCTGTGGCTGATTCTTCAGGTATGAGTGTGAGCGACTGATGGCAGGGCTTGATGGGCCTGAGGCAGCGGGGGATTGCTGAGAGGGTGGAGTGTAAGGCATCGGGTCGTCTCTAGATCGCAGCGAAGAGAATCAGACGATTCGTGCGGGTGGTCGATAGGAAGCTCATGGAGGAAATTTGCTGCTGATTTTGTACCGGTGGCTAGGGAGAGATTTGGTGATTAGCAACTAGGTTTGACTCTGTCGACAATAGCCACGGCGTTGATTTCGGTGTCACTGTGGTTTTGGTGCAAGTTTACCAGTCTCGTACGGTTGGAATTGAAGATTTCTAGTCCGGGAAGCCGCGATATTCACTTACAATATTACGTGAACAGTGAAATGAACGAACTAAGCCTCAGGCCTAGGGGATGGAGATTTCAGGACCCCGGGGGGGTTTTGGAGAAGAAGGTGCGGTAGGAGGAATATCCGGCGTCCTCCAGCTACGTCTTCTTTGTTCGTTGCTCGAGATGCGTTCCTTCTGGCTGCAGCCGGAATGAGGAACAATGCAACTCAGCAGGCCCAGCTACTGCCGATTCGAAGCAGGACTTGAAGAAAAGGCTCGCAAAGGCCGAGAAAGGGAGGGTGGATAGGGTAAGGTGAAGAGGCGAGGTTGAGAGAAGGATGTTTTGTAAGATGGTGAGAATAGTGGTATGATGGTTGAAGGGTTGGGCCTAGAGCGGCAAGCCGGATCTGCACTACTACACACCAATGTGATCCAGGCGCAGACCCTGGCAGTCACACTTGCGGGCTACCTAACAAGTAGCTGGCACTATCAAGAGGTGACATCCCAGAGCGCTACAATTTGCTACGGACTCTCCACCGTTAAAGCTGGCCCATCCCGGCAGCTGCATGAGGCCACGCATCGAGAAAGTGGCAGAGATTACACACCGGATGTTGGGCGGGGAGGCAGCTCGAGGGCAGCGAGCAACAAAAAACCGGGCAGAATCATAGAAACCATGCAGGGCAAGAGGCTCGAGTACGAATCGGAACATTTCGTGCGGCGCACATCCTCGTTCCTCGTTTCGCCATCCTCCGCCTGTCTTACCCCAACCAAAATTTTATCCCACGCACTCTTGGCCTTGTGGGCACGCATACGCATGCAGCAGATCAATATTTAGCCGTGAAGTGTCAGGGATGAATGTTCTCATGTTGTTCAAAATGATAGACGCTTGCGCTGTTTCAATTTCAGAGAAGCTCCTAGGCCGCCTGCCTCGTGTTGGCTTCCGATAAAACTATCCCGCGTACGGCCCTACCGCTTGTTCTGCCCTGCATCCTGGATCATCGCCAAACCTGGATTCTGTCTAATAAGTGGGCGTGGCTGTCAATTTCAACGAGATAAGCGCCTCCTGCTCCTCCTCCAACTACCTTGGTTTACCGTTTTTACCTTTTCCACAATGAAAATGGTGTCAGGAAGTGATCGAGAATTCCCCACGGCCGGAATCAAAGTTCGCCGCCCTGTGTCAAGTAGCTTGCACCGGACACTCGTCACACTTTTTCGCCATGTCGTCATAATCAGCTACGCAGTTAAAAGACTCGCCGCCCGCACTTCTAAAATGCTGTGCAAATGATACACACAGTCTGCAGCCAGTCTGTGACTGTGCCACCAAGTCCTGGATCGCCACGGGCCTTTGCACACTAACTTTGTTGAAGGAAAGCTTCATCATTTTCCTATCAAAGTCATATTCCAAGGTTCCTTGGGAAATTGGCTGTTCGCGTCTGCAAAGTGGGGCAACTCCACTTCAAGCGAGAAAGCGGTAAGGAAATGGGCCTATCACACAAGCCAGCGTCCTCGCAGCTTTTGGTCCAACGTTTCTTGGCTGAAAACGTGCCCGGTCTAAAGCTCCCCTTGCGTCAACACTTTTTTAGGCAACACAAGGCGAGCAAAGGCCTCCGTACCAATGTGAATAATCGGTTGTAAGTCAAAGGTGAGATTCTCAAAGGGAAGGCTGTCAGCTGACTCTTTGAGGCCTGAGGTTGAACATGATGCGTTCTTCGCCGGCTATTGGCACCCGTAGCTCCCTTGCCATCCGGCTTATCGCAGCGTGCCCTCTAAACGGGTGGATGGTTGAGATACCAAGATAGCACTTGCGTACTTTCGGTTGATAGATTTGATTCGGCGGATTTGTCGGCGAGCCGGAGACACTAGGGCGAGCAACTGTCTGACTTGGCTTTCATGCGGGGCTTTCCCAACCAATATGAAATACTTACTGCGCTCGTACCAAAATCACGGGTCCCACAATGCAAGAAAAAAGTCGGTGCGGTGCAATTTTTTCATCAGTGGCTGAAGTCTTGGCCCACGGTTCGCCCACAGCCGCCAATCCCTGAACTCCCCCAACCCATTTCAACCCAAGCTTAAGATTATTAATTGCCCCCCCAGCCGCACAACCCCGCAGAGTTGCAAAATTTACAGCCAATTGCACCGTATCACAGCCCTGCTCTCTTGATTGGCATCGCTTGACACCAACAAGGGGGAGAACCGATTCCTCCTGGTTTATCAGGGTCCCAGTCGCAAGCTCCTGGTCTGTCTGACGGTGGGGTTCACTGTCAACTGTGGGAGGCCCTATGCCTGCCGCTGCTCTCCTGCGCCAGGGTGCCAGATTTCACGATTCGGAGCGCCAAAACGGTGAGACTGCAACAACGTGCCGTTGCGTGTTGGGCGTTGAGAGTTGGTTCAGCTAGTGTTTTAAGTTTTGGTGACCCCGAAGGAGTAGTTGCGAGCTCCAGCAGATTGTTCAATATCTTACCGCCTGCCAAATCAGCCATAGGCATTTGCTAGCTAGTGCAAGGTGGTCACTGTGCTGTTATCAAGAATCCTTCTAGCCGCCCTTCTCATCGCTTCCAAGCCACCGACCTCATCACCGGGTTACGTATGGATTTGTTAGATCCCATCGACCACATTGTTCAGCTGACAGCTGCGATTCGCCTTCTGCTTCACACGGTATCTAGCTGGCAACCTGCAGCCAGCCGAACTTCCCCTCGCCCGCGACGGAGACGGAGACAGCCGGCAAACTCAGTTTAATGTCCGAGGGGTTTCTGCCTGGCCTTTCTGGCCTTTTGCAAAGTCTCAAGAGATGTGATTACTTCTTTGCTGGACGAAGCGGCGACAGTAGCGTCTTGGATATCGTCGCCATCCCTGACTCGGCTGTTTGGTCGAACAGCGGCTTGCACCGAGGATGTCCCAAGCAAACGCGAATTATTTACAGGTAGGCGTGACCTAGAAGTGCAGCGCTCGGATGGATATTTTTGTGGAAGCTGCCCTGGTCGACCTGCCTTTCGTAAGCTCGAGATTACCAGCTACCAGATCCATACAGCTTGTCTTGGATGACCTTGTAGGCCATGACGTAGATCATCCGAGTCTGCAAAGAGGGTTTGGATTCGCCTCTTTGAAAGTAGATCGTCGAGTTTTCCCCGTCTTGTATAGAATTGGCGTTCCCCACAGGGCAAGTGAGTTGCTCTAACCTGCGAGGCAAATGTCCGAAGTCTATTCGATGGAAGAGCTCTCCCCAGCTTTTCTCCAGAGTGTCCCACGTCTGGCGGACATCTCCAGGTATGTCAGGATGAGAACGCCCCTCGGCCGTGGAAAACGGGGTCCGAGGAACGTGGCTGAATGCGGCCTAGCTGCACCACAGCTGGTAAGCACTCATTCTTTCCGGTAGCAGAGTCCGTATCTGAAGCATCTTACACAGACGTTTCCTGCATGGTTAGGTCCTCAACAAAACCAGAACAGAACAAAAATCTTAATTTGTGGCAAAGTGTATTCTCGAATGACCCACAATCCACGACCGAGGAAGTGGCGACATGGCACTAACCGGGTTCACGCCCCCAGCCTGCACGCCATTTGAATAGTGCTGCAGCCACATAACTTAATTACGACACAGCTGCGACGTTTTGGCATGTGCTTGTGTCCTCAACTAGCAGGCTTCGCTCACAGGCGTGAAACGTCGGTTGCAACAGCGCTTCATTTCCAATCTATTCCAGTTCTCCGCCCCTCCTCAGCAAAAAGCTGTTGAGACAACCCCCACCCTTGTTGCGTGCCGTGGGGTTGCGGGCAATCGAAGCATATCAAAGCATATCAAAGCTTTGCTGGCCTGACATGTGATAGTATTCCCGGCGCTTCCGCCTCTCTTCTCTCACCCAACGATCTATCGATCGAGGCGGCAGTCCAACGCACAAGCAGTGCTGCATGCCGCCTGGCTGGCCGTGCATGCCTGGGCAGACGCACCCCAGGATCTCAAATCGCCGATGAGCTCGAGCCGATAACCATGATCCCAGTTATTGTTTGTGGAGAGCCCGGAATCATGTCCAGAAACGGTCTTACAGCCACAGCCTGCACGCACTTCAGACCCCATTTCTCCTCGGTCCTAAGAACTGCCTGGCCTCAGGGAGCCGCTCCGTCCAGATTCTTCTTTTGACCTCTGCCGGAAGCAAATACCGGAGGGAAACATAAATCCACACCCCCCACTGTGCGCCAAGAGCCGCGGCGTCGAGCAGTGCGTCGAGTGCTACCTACCTATGATGGGACACTCCGCGCCACGATGCTACGGGGAAACTCCGGGGGAATCCTTCTGTGCAGATGCTGAATTGGACGCGATTGTCGCAGTGTATCACTCTTCAACGTACTCTTTTTGTCGGCTTGTTGCCCGAGCGTTGTGTCGCAGCGAACGCCGTCTCCGTACTTCCACCGCTTTCCATTTCGAGGTTGGCAACTGCTTTGGCGAATCCTAGAACCCTCATCCGCATGCTCTCGTCACTCGACTTCGTGACCATCATGATAGTGGACGCTTCAACCCAGTTGTCAAAGTTACAACATGCGCCCTGGGAGCTAGGTACCCATTTCAGAGAAAGCAAGCAGGTTATTTGCAATGTTTCCATTTGTCTCTAAGCTAGTTCCTTGGTCCTCTTGGTGCGATTTCTTTCACCCAGACTTCCATCCTGTCGGTCACACTCCCCTTTCTGATATGTTCTTTTCTACCAAACAACTGTCCCTCTTCGTTGAGCTCCTCCGCGTATTTACAAAGGTCTTCATCCTGCATACGAAGCCAGCACTTGTCTTGTGGTTTCGACAAATGCTCTTTGAACCAACTAAGGTACAGCCTCTTCGCTTCCCAGTTTGCAAGACTCTTCGTGGTAAACACTAGCATGTCGTCTATGGTAGTCGCAGTGATATGCTCTTCCACCTCACCCTCCCTACCAGTCCTATCTCTTGAAATGGTTCGCTCAAACAGCACAGCGTACGTCTTGCGTCGCGCCACCTTTTCTGTTAGATCAGGATACAGACGAGTAGAAACGATCTCTGGCTCGACAAAGGCTCGGCAGCCAGCTTCACCATCACGGATCATTGTCTGCGAAAAGTTGCCGTTGGACCACACACTGCGGACTTCCAAATCTCTCGCCACTTCGGTCGGTTGGCAGCGTAAGATGAAATCTCGCACCATTTCTTCGGCCTTGTCCACGTCAATGTATTTTCCAAGGATCAGGATGTGGTCGGCAGGAAAGTCTGTCATGCCCCAAGTTTCCGCCTTTACAACATACTCATGAACTAGCTCTTCTTCATCGCTCCAGTCGTTGATGTCCTTTCGCTTCATCAGGCGCACTAGCTCTTCATCGGGCGCCTGACGGTTCTGGTACCGCGTTGTAGTTGCCGTTGACGCAGCCACTGGCGCTAAACCTGGGCCTGGCCGCCCTTTTGCCCCTAGCTCTTCCATCTCATCTTGCTCGTCCTCACCTTCCGACCCTTCTAGCACAAGCCCATCATTAGCAACGACAGGATTCAATGGTACTGCGTTAGTAACAGTTTTCGGCTGTTCAGTTCCTTGCCACCGGATGGCATACTGCCACCCATCCTCCTCCTCGCTTTCGTAAGAGTCCGAAGCTTCAGCCGCTGGTAGTGCAGAGTCCTTCTCAAGTTCGCGATTGCTGACTACCTGCTCCATTGACAAAGCAGAACCCGAACTAGCTTTCTCTTTCTCCTCCTCCTTGGCAATCAAGTCCTCCAATTCCTTTTTCTTCCGCACAATTTTGGCTTCCCTCACCGCCCATGCAATCTTCTTCTGGTAGCTCCAATCCGCAGTCTCAGATGGTGACAGACCCAGGTCTTTCAGAATTGTTTCAGCTACCACTACGCTGTTGTGAGGTTGCTTCTTGGTCTTCCATGCTGTCAAAGAAGCATCACCTAAGCTGGTGCTTAGCTCCGCTTCTTTTAGATTGTCAATAGACCGCTTGTCAGGCTTTCTGTGCGTAGATGGAGAAATGGTCGGGTGTCTGGCAAGGAGCTCCTTCAGCTCTTTCGTCTTGCCCTGGAACTCTTGCTCTCTGTCTGCCCAGAAATACTTTCTCTTGTTATTCCAATCTTTGAAAGTCGAGGCAGAAAGTCCCATTCTAAGCAATGCGGCCTCGGCTGTCTCCACCCTGTCCTTGGCTCGCACGCCATTTTTGTTGGTGGTGGTGGGGTTGGGTACTTTTCTATTGCACGGTCCTCTCACCGTGGCTCGTGCTGCGATAGGGGTACTTGACCTTGCTGATTCCAATGGCTTTGTGGCCAGAGATACTCGCTCTTCGTTCTTTTTGACTAGTTGATCGAGCAAACTCCCTTCTTGGCTGAATCTGGGGAATGTCTTGGGCGCAGGGGATGTGTTACCGGACACCGGTGCGTTTCGAAGCTCTAGTAGGCGTGCCTCCACTGCCAGCTGTTTATCGTGAGTCTCCTGCTGATCGCCTTTCGAAATCGTCTGCGTCGTGTTCAATTCTTGCCTTTTCTTCCTCTTCGGTGTTAGCTTGCTGACGACACTCTGTCTCTGCGCTACATCAGACGCACCTGCTGTTTGCTTGGCCCCAAAGCCGCCACTGCTCAGCTGCAGCTCGAGAGGCTGGATGAAGCCTATTTGGACCACGTCTCGATTCTTGGAACCTACAAGGTTCGAGTCAGCTGCTCGCTTCTTGGATGGTTTGGCGGGTGCAAAAGACCTCTGAGTGCTCTTCATAGACCTATTGGGACCAGTGTTCTTGACATATTTCTCTGCTATGTCTAGGAGATCCGAATGGGTAATGGTCGTTTTTCGTTGGTTAGCGCTATGGTCCTTTGGAGCAGTCACTGTTCCGCTTTTGCCAACACCGTTGATCGTTGTGGTATATTTGCCATTGCTGGGCCGCACACGGTCTTTCTGTTGCCGGCTTCTGGGATCTCCATCGTTCCACGTCTCACGCTGTGCTGATTGGAGATCGACGTCGTCTGTTCTCTGGTCCACGTCTTCCAGAAAACCGATTGACAGCCCTCCACCTCCATTTGTTTTCGGTTTCGACTTCTGCTCCTGAGCAACACGAGCAGGAGATAGTATATCAACATTTGAGCCGTTTGGATATACTTGCGGTACTCGGACTCCATTGGCTGTTATTGTCGACTTTAGCCCCTTCGCAGCAAGATTAGCTTCTCTCATACGTCTGCTCGTTTCTACATCTCGCGCTTGTTGCTTCTCCGCATAAGCCTGCTCTGGCGTCATTGGCTTCTTGGCCTTCACTGTACCGGCCTGCACAAAGGGACTCGAATGGCCCAAGGAGCCGTTGATCATCTTCATCAGCTTGTCTTCATCCTCCGGCATCCAGTCGTCCTCGTCGGCGACATCATGTACGGAAAACGACCCATACCCCTCGTCAGCGAACATGCTATTGAACTGGTCGCAGAATTTCTTCTGGGAATGGCTGTTGGCTCGTTGAGAAGCTGTGGCGGTGGCCTTCGAAGGAGGATTTGCAGACTGAGAATGCAGGTCGTCAATATTGTTCGTATGAAACTGGAGCACCGCGCCCGAAGCAACGTCACCATTTAGCGCTACTACTTTGTGGTCGGTCCCGCGAGCAACACCATTGGGGACCAAAGTAGTGAACAGCTTTTTCTTCTTCCTTTCTAGAGTTGCGGATGTAATCACGGCATTTGCTATACCACCCTCAGCACTCCACACATCGCTAACACTAGCGCCGCCGCCACCAGTCCTTCCGCTTCCAGCACCTAGTCCAAGCTTTCCCAGCAGCTTCTTGTCTACGATCGCACTCATGTCGGTGCCTGGCAAATATGCTATGACTCTGGACATGCTGAGAACATCACCGGCAGGTCTCCCAGGCGGCTGTGGCCCATCTATCTCCTTCTTAATCTTGGCCTTCTTTGCATTCGGACTTGCATCCTCAACATCATCACACAGGTCGACAATATCTCTCGCTCTCTTCCCTTCTTCTCGCACCACCGCTCTGCTCTTTGGCGGCGGAAGCGGGCGTTTCATTTCCATTGCTGGTTTGGGCTGTTGAGAGAAGATCTCTTCGCTGACAAAATCGATCGGCTCGCTGGTCGTGGTTGTGGTTCTACCTTTGTCGTCTGCTGGGTCCGTGGTGCCAGTCTCGGGAGAGCTGACAGGGCCAGAATCTGACGATGACATGGGAGTGCTTGCCTGGCTGCCCATGCCGCCCTGGCGCATAGCCCCAATCGGTACTGTCTGGTCTGAGCCTGCGTGATGGCTGTGGGAGACCTCGGGGTCTGGAGATGATGTGAGATTCCTTGCCTGTGTTGCGAAATAGTGGTTTGATTTTCGTTTTAGGGAGCAGAGGCGTTGAGTAGATTTGGTGGAAGTGGGTTGTGATAGCTGATTTTGAGGCCTGGTGGCCGCGGATGGTGGTGGAGAGTTGAATAATTGTTTGGAAAGGCGGGAGAAGTAGTTGTGAGAGCTGGTCTCGCTGGGCCTGCTCGATTTCATCGAGGTATCTTAGGAGGTAGGAAGTGACATTCGGATCCACGGTGAGAGGCACGGGATGACTTTGGGAAGAGGTAGATGGCTGGCGGCTACCGGTGAAGTCGCAGTGACCTCGTGAAGCGGGTTGAAAGGTGGTGATGAGGAAGCGCGTCTGATCTGTGAGATAATGAGATGTGAGGTGGACTATTGCCGGACAAATTGAAGGTCAGATGAAGCAGGTAAAAGTCTGAGGAGGAAAAGGCGGGAAATTGACTGCTAGAGCCTGAACATCCAGCAGTCCTAATTTATGTCTAACCAGCACCCGTATTCCATACATAAGATAGCTTATACAACAGGACCCGTATTCCATACATAAGACAGCTTATACAATAGCTAATTGCTATTGAGTAGTATATGGCACATGGCCTAAGGATAAATAAGTATACGGTAATAGGTGGGCTAGGGTTCAGGAAAGACAAACTTCTTCTGCCCACACTGCTGAACCTTCAGGGATTTCCTCCGGTAATTTATCAACGACTTTCCCATCGAGAAGCCATATAGTTTGCCCTGGAGCAGGAATTTTTCCGCCATTTTCGTAGTAACGTATGAGGAACTCGATGTTCTTTCGCTGGTCTTGAAGTGATTCATCCTTAAGCTCCTTTCGTAAGCAGCGGAGCATGTACTCTTCATTGACGATAGAGGTTCCAATACAGGCTGGCGCGAATGTAATACTTTGTCCTTGTCCTTGGGTCGACATATTGAGCAGAGTATTGTAAGGAGGTGCGGAATCTGTTGGGTTGATGAAAGATGAGGAGAGTTGGAAAGATGAGGAGAGTTGGAAAGATGAGGAGAGTTGGAAAGATGAGGAGAGTTGGAAAGATGAGGAGAGTTGGAAAGTTGATGAAAATTTAGGGCAACAAAGTTGGCGGGGCAGCAACTTTACAGTTGAGAATCGTATGAGAGCGAATGCCTAACAAAGCATAATGCAAATGCTATCCAATGACAGTCTTGACAGCTGACAATCTAGTCGCCAACGCACTCATCTCCCGCAAGGATGGGTTTCCACGCAGCTTTGCGCTTGCCCTCAAACACGACGTATATAGGCTTCAAAAAATAGTCTGATCTCTCGGTAATCCATTCGCTGATCTCACAATAGCCATTATCGTCTAGGCGACAAAAGCTGACCGTCTCCTCCGTCTGCTCCGTCTCCCCCTCTTCTGGAATAGTGTTTGTCTGCTCGACGGCAGGCATCTCCGACAAGCCAGCCACCTCTTTAATCACCGCAGGCGCGCCCAACGGAGCTTGAAGAATGATCAAATGGATGCGTGGGGGACGCGGCTCATGAATCCGCCTTGCAGCTTCCTCCCACGCGGCGGCACTCCAAGGAAAGCGCTTTTGCTCTTTCAACGTTTTGATGCGCATCTCTTCTTCTCGAGACATGTAAGCCAGGATGTTTGTCTGCGGTAGCGATTTAGCCCAACACTGGCAGTTCCAACGGCACTAGGGCGGGTCGGTCATATCTTACCTGTTGCTGAGCGAAAATGTGAAAGCGATACGCTGTGATACGACAGAATGCCACAAGTCAGGGTGCGGTATTTAAGGGGATGAGATGGAGATATACTCCACTTTGACCAGCGATGTTGGAAGTTGAACGTTAGGCTCCCATTGACCCACAAATGATTGGTTCTCGGTTGATCCAAAAAACTCTCCTCGAATTTATGTTTGTCTGAAAGGAAACCTTGCCCCCTTAACGTAGATCACCACGTGATGCACGCTTTTTTACCCCACCAATGGACGGATCTTCAAATAGGTGCAGTACCACCAATCTTTGATGTACGAATTGCCCCCTGTGGGCTCGCGCAGAGCATTGATTGTACGATCAATAGGACAATGGATTCACACCTTCACGCGGTGTCCAGTGTCAGTAGCTGCCTTGCAGCGAAGCCAAGTTGAATCCAACGAGGCGCCGGGAAGCTGCGAGGCGCTCGCAACGACCATACGCCTCACAACCAAAAAAGAGGGGATATCGGGATAGGAAAATCATCCAACGCGTCAGTACTGGCCTCGTACGCAGGCCCGAAGCTGGTCTTATCAATCAGTGGACGTGGTATCGCCTATTGACACGACAAGACACCCCTGGCTTGCACGTGTTTTGAGTTTGGGCGTCTAACGAAGCGCAGGCAAGGATGGCGGAAACTTGTACGGACAAGCGAAGTAAGCCCTGTTAAGACTGACTTCGTATAGCCTTGGATTGAATTGGTCCTTAAAGACTAGAAAAAGCAGACATAAGCCACTTGCAGAGGGAGTTACACGAGGGACATAAGCTTGACTAGTGGAAGAGTTGTCATGACGCTACTGGCGTGGGTGTTACAAGCATACTCTTCTGACGAGACATGGCCGGCCTAGTGGAGGGAGATCTCGCTAGGTAACGCGAAACAGGTGGATACGCAGACGATTCGCAGGCGTATCTCCTGCCGGGCGTAGCGTATACTGGTAGCCACCGCAGGCCTAAGAGGGGCCGAGGAGACTATCTATATGGCTTGAGAGGACGGATGCGCATGTCGGTGTACGAAGAGATAGGACCTAGCTACCTTACTCGCACTAAAGATCTGCAATGGAGGTGAAGTGGTGTTGCCTGGACCGGAGTCAACAAGGAATTACCTAGGCGTGAGAGACCTCGACTACCTCAAGAGTCGTGGAACCTTTCAGGGGTGAAAACTTAGGGAGTAGTCTAGATAAGTAGACACACCAAATACTCAATATAGTTCCTTGCTGTTACAGGGGTCTTGGCATTTCCTGAGGCTATTCCAAAGGTAGATCCGAGGAGATGGTAACTCTGGGGTCGGTGAAGGTTAGCGGGGAGTTGGCCGGGGCGGGGCGCAGGGTGGAGGCGGGTGGAAAGATGCGCAGCGTTTCTTTGAAGACTGCCGTGGTACAGGGGAGGGCGTTGATGAGGCGCGGGGAGGCCTTCAGAGTCGCAAGGCTGGTGGCCGAGGGGCCGAGGGCGGCGTCGAGTTCGGCGCAGAGGCGCGCATGCGCGCTTGGGTGCATGTGCAGGAAGTAGAAGGCGTAGGCGATAGTGGAGGAGGTCGTGTCATGACCGGCGAAGATGAAGGTCTTGATTTGGTCGATGGCTGTCGCGCGGAAGGTGGGATCCATTGCCTTTTGGAATTCTTTTTCGTACGTGCCAAAGGCGAGGGCGACGACGGAGCGGTTGCGTGAGGCCTTGAGTGTGGGTTCTTGGAAGTAGGCTGAACGTACGGCGATGGCCTGATGTGTAACATCTGCGCCGCGCAGCAGTCTGACCGAGGAGTTATGGGGCACGAGTCTTCAGAAGGCCAATAGAAACAGAGGGAGGCCATTTTAGACTTCGAGCAACGAGCACATGGATTGCGAAGCAGGCCTACCTATCGACTCACCTTCAACTCACCTTCAACTCACCTCCGCTCACCCTATACTCAGAGGTGGGTGCTGGTAAAAGCGGTGTCGGAAGGGGGGTTCTTTTTTTCCGCCAAGAGCGCAGCCGAAAATAGTACATGCTGCATGATGATCGCCGCCTTACTGTATCACTTGTAAGGTAGATACGAGGGCCTTCTTTGCCTCTCGAGGGCCAAACAAGTGGGCATATAACGCACACATCAGCTTTGATGAACACTCCACAGGAGCTATCCACGAAATCGTCCCGTGAAGGAGGTCAATGTGAGACTCTGGCGCAACATTGTCTTCCATGTCATGGCGACGGCAAACGCAACGTCGAACTCCGGCCTCCTAAACCTTGAGAAAGAATTGGTGTGCTTCATATGCACAGAAGTGCTCTACCAGCCTCTTACGCTCATCGACTGTCTGCATACCTTCTGCGGATCATGCCTTAAAGAGTGGTTCGGATATCAGTACAAGAAGGCCACACAATCCCGATCCTCCCAAACTCCGAGCCCATATACGTGCCCAACATGCCGAGCGAACGTGAAAGATGCTCGGCACAACGCCACAGTCAGCACACTGCTGGATATGTTTTTGTCGGCAAACCCGGACAGGGCCAGGTCAGTGCAGGAGAAAGAAGACATGGCAAAGGTCTACAAGCCAGGCGAAGACATACTTCCTAAGCTTGAGGTGTCGAGGCGGCATGACCGAAGAGCAAGGCGGGCAGAAGAGGCCGCTGAGGAGATGGAACGTAGGATGATAGAGGAAGCTCAAGAAAGAAGTCTGCGCGAGATGAGAGGGCGAGGACCTGAGCATAGCAGTGGAGGCCTAACTACATCGAACACTAGGTCGGAAGGTAGGAGAAGTACTAGTCGCGATTCCAGAGACCGAGAAGCAAGGAGAGAAAGGAGACGAGACCAGGATAGACAAGAACGCAGGAGGAGAACAGAGGCTACAGAAGCCGCACATACTCGCCCAAGTGATGGAGCGTCTGCAGAAGCACGTCCAAGTAACAGCACTTCTATTCCATCCCCTCCATCAACTTCTCCTCGGCATCCAGATGCGGTAGAGGCTCGGAGGAGCCGAGAGATAGGGCACCAGGCAAGTCTACGATCGCTTGTTAGCGCCTCAGACAGCGGCACAGGGACAGGTGACAGCCTCAACGAGGCACGAATAATGCAAGAAATCATCAGTGAAGGTCTCCTGGAGGGCATAGATTTTCAAGATCTTGATGCGGCGCAAGAAGACGAATTGAGCGAGAGGATAGCCGAGGCATATCGACAGCGGCATCAGAGGCGCGGACAAGGTTCATCGTCCCATAATTCTAGATCTACAAGTGGTGAAGTCCAAAATGTGTCCACTGAAGCGACTTCAGGTGAGCCAACGCAAAGTACTGAGCGGCGGCACCGGCGTCATAGGTCTGGCAGCTCCCAGCCGACAGCTGCTACGGAAGCCAGCCAGGCGGCAGAAACCGCTGAAGTAAGGCATCCACCGGCTTCCAGACCACATCTGATCGAGACACCGGGAAACCTTCATCCGCCTACAGGTTCAACTTCACACAGACGGCGTGCTTCAGATCAGAATAGACGTCAGACGTCACCCAATCCTCGCAACAGCAGGACAGCATCTGAACATGGTTCGCAGCGACGAGAAGCCACGAGACCTGCTGCGGACTTGGCAGATCGGCCGCAGACATCAGACACCCCTCGTCATGGCCGAGTAAGGCTGCTTTCGGATACGAGGCGGATACATACCGAACCAGGGCAACCTTCAAACATATCAGAAGCCCGCCGAAATGGAGGATCCGAGACCGATTTGGTAGTTCGACAAATTGAACAAACAGACTCTCGTGCACCTGCTCCACAAGTAACACGCGCTGTACCGGCGCCAGAGGCTAGCAGCGGCGAACCAATTCGGAGACCTCCTCCCATCCCACCAGAAGCACAACTCCGCTCCGGTCCAGAACACCTGTTAGCTGCCGTACCAGGAACAAGCCATTCGTCGTCTGGTCAGGCTGCACACTTGCCGACAAGGACGAGAACGCAATACGCAGAACCATCGATATCTTGTGCCCGGTGCTCGCGCCCGAATATCCAGTATGAGCTTTATAAGCATTGCTCCAGGTGTGTTATGAATTTGTGCCTATCTTGTTACCGGGCATCTCGTGGCTGCAATCATTGGTTTGGATTTGGGAAAGTGGCGCACCTCAAGTTCGAAGCCTCTCACCCATGCAGTCGGGGCAGTCAGCTCATTGAGTTGCCACATGTTCTTGTGGGCCGAAGATATCTGCCTCCTCCTCGTCAGTCGATCAAAGAGAATGCAGCCGACGGTGGCGCTGTAGTAACGACATCTGATCCGGCTACAAGACTGCAAGAAGGAAAGTTCTGCGACAGATGTCATTCTTTCGCCAATGCTTGCTTTTGGTCGTGCGACTACTGCAATGAAGGCGAATGGGGCTTTTGTAACAAATGCGTCAACACTCACCACTGCTGTACCCATCCTTTACTGCCTGTGACACATAGAAGCTTTGCACCAAAGTCGCCGACATCAGCACGAGGACGAGGATACGATCCTTCGATGGGTTCGATCACTCTAACGCCGAGTGAACTCCATGCAAGGATTGTCCCTGCCACACCATATGACCGACCTCTTACGCCAGAGCCAACGACCAGCGATGATGCAATCACTGAACCAGGCTACCTGCAATTGACTTTTAGCACACACTGTGACATTTGCACAGACCCGATTTCGCCGTCCGAGAGTCGGTTCCATTGCCCTGAACACTCGTCGCCTTCACGTCATGACCCAGAAAACAAAGGCGACTACGACATATGTACACCCTGCTACTTCGACCTTGTCAAGCTCGGCAAAATAAAGCGTGAAGATGGCCCTACAGGTTGGCGGAAATGTCCATCCGGTCACCGCATGGTCGTCGTTGAATTTGATGAATCGCCTGAGCTCGAAGGTCGCCGTCGGGTCGTCATCAACGACCTTGTAGGGGGTCACAAATTCACGGCTGAAGACATTGCAGCCTTTACCGCATCGTTGTCTAGCCCGAATGCGGCAGGACCAAGCTTGATCCCCTCAGCAGTGGGGAAATGGTCATGGCGAGAAAATAACGAGGGCAAGCGGTCTTCAAGATTGAGAACTATGACGCTAAATGCGCAAGCCAGCAAATTCCCACCTAATGGTGGCTTCGGGAAAAGATGTCTTGCGCTGTGGAGCTATTATCCAGAAAAAGGAGAGGGAGGGAAAGGAGAGTTGCTATTTCCAAAGGGCGCGGAGCTCCAGGAAGTCGAGGACATAAACGAGGAGTGGTACTTTGGTGTGTACGCGGGCGAAAAGGGACTCTTCCCAGCACAGTATGTGAGGGTTCTGGATGCTTGACTTGATAGAGGTTTGCAGGAAAATGGTGATTTTCGAGGTCGACGAGAGGTCAGACCGCAGAACGTGATGAAAAGGATACTTTGAAGGCACACAGTCGGGAAGCATTGAAATATGTGAATACGCAGCCATGAGTATATGATTGATGTATCTATCTCTAGCAGACAAAATTTGACGAAAATGTTATCCCTTCTGCAGCCAAAACACAATATCGTTGAATGCGAAGACGCCGCCCCAGCTCCAGGTGGTTGAATTTGAAGGTGTGATGTTCTTGTGATTGGTGGGCTCGCACGTTTGGAGATGCCACACCACTCCCATTTATTTCTGTCAGAGTACTGCTTGCAATGGCTTAGGGCTAGTATGCCGCCCTCTATGATCCCGAAAAGATCCTCGAGCGAAGATCCTCCCTTGGTCCAGGATCGCAAGAAGGCCCATCATCGCAAAACACGGCCCTTAATCCCTAGTCTTGTTCCCACTTCCCGATTGTGTGCCATGTGAGCTGACCTATCGCATCAACTTCGCTCCATACGCGACCGACTGACCGATACAGGATTCGCAGAGTCGAATGCGACGGAAGCGAAACCAGCATGTAATAGATGCACAACCACAGGTACCGTTTCATATCGCTTGGTTTGTAGTGGCTTATCTACTTTCCAGGCCGGAATTGCGATGGATATGCACCTGCCATCCACCATCGGACGCGCTGGTGATTTCGTCAGCCCACGAACCCAATTTTCAAATCACTTCGCCTAACAGATTATCTGCCTGTGAAACGTGGGCGCCTGGAGAGTTGTATGGTTTCCAATTCTTCCAGGAATGATTCACTGCCGATCTTAAGGCCAAAAGGTGCGGTGGGTCCGTTCTGGAACGAACCGATCCCCAAAAAGCGGTGAGACATGTCCCGCTGTCAAGCACATGGCCGTAGCGATTTGCTTCTCTACAGGAGAATCTCGAGAAAGTGCACCTGAACGACGGCAAGAATGAGGGTCGGCCACTCCCTTCGATGTCATTGGAGCAGTGCAACTTGGGATACAGGAGCTGATCGCCTCGGCGCAAACACCACTTCCAGGGAGATTACGTTAACAACCTGCATATTGCTGAGGAAGGTGTGGCTGGGGAGAGTCCACGTCCGCTCTCGCTTTGCCCTGCATGCAGGTTGCTGCAGAAATGGGAAAAAGGAGAGTGCATCCAATGCAAACCTCCCGGCTGGAGATATAAATGCATTGCTACTGCACATGTTACCTAATCCAAGGTCGTTTCTCAAAAGGCTCTCTGCTATAGGTTTCCCTGCGCTTCGTTGCCTTGAAGGGCTCCACTTTAAAGTGGGCACTCCATCCAGGACCCTCTACTGGGGGGATATCCACGACTACAAGGTGTGGTGCGATAAGACGGTAACAGAGCGCTGTATCTGGCTATGTTAGAGACAACTCGCTTTCCTTTCGCCGATGGCAATACTGAATGTTGAATGGAGGCGTCGAGATTGTAGAACCGAAATGTAAACAAATTAGGTAGCTAAACTCTAGAGTTATACGACAATCAAGAGTATTCCCAGAGAGTACATTTAGCAGAGATCTCAACGGACATGTGTTCAGCTACAAAATTCTCCCCACACAGGTCATGCACCTCACTCCCCCTCTTCAGATGATTCACATCCCATATCGGCCTAGGTACTGTCTCTCGATGTCGTTGATGACTTTCGGGGGTTCCTTGGAGTCTTCGTCTGGTACACCGACGATTTTGATAAGGTCTGTTTCATCGGTGTGTAGTGTCTGATCCGAATCAGATCTGTTGGCCTGCGGGGATTCGACGACGTTCCCGGCCTCAGCTGTTATATTCTTGGCAGACGGCAAGCAAGAGCCGAGAGGTGGGGTCTGTGCCTCCACGATGGGGGATTGTGTTCCTGATTGTGCAGACTTTGACGAGAAGCGGAAAGACTGCGGCAGGAAAGAACGACGGCGCTTCTCTTGGGTCGGCACATCAGCCGGTTTCTGAGAATCTGTGTCCGAAGAGGACTTTGAGTCGCCGGCGAGGGCTGGCAGGTTACTTGGCGCCATGCCTCGCTTGACCAAAGTGAGGAGTTGGTTGAGTACGATGAACTCGAGCTTGAGTTTGACGCTGTAGACGAATGGATGAACTGTGCACTGGAAGGCTATTAGCATGTCGAGCAAGTAGGAGGTAGGGCAATGGTTAATGACGTACCTTCAGAGTGAACATGTTGATATAGTCGAACGTTGTAAGGCCAGCGTCAAAACAGATGACGAGCGTCTGGACAGCGACGAGCAGACCGATGACCTTGCGTGTGTGGCTTGCGTAGCCGCTGTTCAAGAAGCGTCTGGTGTGGTAGATGTACAAGAGGGAGATGATGGTTTCTTGGCAGGTGAAGATGGTCTGTTGAATGCGTTCCATGATCTCCATAGGACGCACGTAGGTCGAGTGATGGCGAGATATCAAGCCGAACTCGAAGACAACGATAGGCGTGTGCAGCAGAATACCATCGACTATGATCATGATGAGAACTAGTCGGAGGATGCGCGGATCGCGGACGACAAGGTGAAGGCGAGACCAGAGGACGACCGAGAAACCGCTAACATTGGACACCCATCCGAGTTTGCAGATGATAGTGGTGAGGACTGGTGGGCAGTCGTTCTTGAACTCCTTGAGGATGTAACCTGTGGTCTGCAACGAAATACCGCAAGTCGTGATGATGATGGACCAGAAGTACAGCCCACTGTGTCGTTTGAAAGTCACATAGACAAGGACGAGGAGCTCAATGCACATCCAGTATGCCAATGCGCAGAAGGAGGCAATGAGGCAGAAGGCAATGGGGCTTTGAAGTGTCAGTCCACTAATTAACCCAGCATGGATGGGGGGATTCGATTGGGGCTGCTACACACTTCCATTTGAGCCACCCAACTCGTGCGAATGTCCAGTCATAGTCAGAGAACGGCTGGAATTGGACACAGTCATCTGATGCCATGTTGATTGGATCAATGGGATCGATTCAAAGACTCGTAACAATGAAGCGAAGCGAATAACGGTATCACCACTTTGCTTAACTGAAGAGTTAACTCTTCGTATGATTAGATTTATTCGGCGTAAAGAGGAGAGGCCCAAGGGAAAATGAAGAGGAGAAACGGGAAAGAGGACTTCAAGGGAATTGACACTTCTCATATCTGTTTTCAATCTGCACGCCAAAGCTGCTGGACTGCATACACGACCACGAAACTGCATGTCAATTGTCAGCGAGTTTGTATAGATGGGGCCAACAAACTCAGAACTTCGAAAATCCCCATTGGGCCAAGTTGGTTTTATTCAGCTGAAACGACGTCCTGAGAAGGCTAATAAGCGAGTCTGGAACGTACGAATTGGGCGGAGCAAGACATGTTGTTCGTCTATGCGTGATGACAAACATGGTCGAGTGCCAAGAGGCTGACTAACGGCATCGTCCCTCCAACGAATTATCTAAAGGGTTTGCTTTCCCCATTGGGAACACACACAGTCTGGAGCGACTGGCCAGCTCGATGGCCTTGCATCTAGTATTGGCTTGAAAAGCTCAAACTCAAAGAAGACACTGCAGTCCAAGAAAAGGCCTGAGGTTCTAAATGCGTTTGCTGAGTGTTCTGTCAGACATGCAAGATTCGCTACCAGTCTATGCGGCGTGTCTGGACCCTTTGCTGAGACCTCCACTGCAGCGCGGGGCCATCAAATGACTGCAGGTGAAACAGAGACTGCATCCATCTCACAAAGTGTTATGTTGTATCGTTTCGTACTCCTCAAAGGGGGGGTCTCGGGGTTGGCAGGAAAATCCGCTCAGGTGGGTCCACGTCTTGTCGATCAGATGAGTCCATCTCAAAAACCAAGGACTAGTTCAACTGGAGTTGAAAGCGGCAGCAAAAATTGTGGGGCTATACCACAGCATAATCTCTTGTTGGTTGGTAGAACCGTAGCGTGGGAGATCCAATTTTCCAAGTGGCTGGTCACGCGGCGCATCGTTGTTCTCGGGTGGCAAGCATGCTGAATGGATCTTTGCCAATATATATCGTCGTTGATTTGGGAAGGTCAGAGACGGAGACTGAGAGTAAGGAATTAGCGGGCAAGTAGCCGTATGCTCGAATGGTTTTTTTTTAGGTAGAGAAAGTTATCTTCAATGCTTGGTGGTGGCAATAAATAACGTTGTGGTTGCAGGAAGAACTTCAGTAGAGGCTGCTAACGGCGAGAATATCTACTGTGTTTTGCTGGTGATTGTGACAAACATTTGGTCGGTTCATTTCACCTGTCCCAGGTGATGCTGACATCTTCAACCGTGACGATTAAAGGCTAGGGAGGATATTTGGCTGTAATGCGCAAGCACAGCAAACGCTTATCTCCCGGATGGCTTTGTAACCTGACGGCGGACATGGAGGAACTGACACCACACGAGACCGCAGTGAGTTGGCCAGAGCCGAAACATTCAGGGAACATTTCACGTCGATGGAGGGTTGCCGTTTGAGAGGGCCATCTTTGCAAGGCCGTTTTGGCCAGAGTTCGAAGTCGGCAATAAGTCAGCAGCCGCCGCAAATGGTGATCTTGAGTCTGGACTTTTACCAAGTCTCATCCTACAAGAGTGATGGTGGTTGCCATGAGCCAGTTCGTGTAGCACACGGCACGGCAGCTTCTAACGTCCATAGTGCTACTGCTGTCTTGAGATGGTTGATCTTAAGGATTTTCGCAACAATTCACAACCATTTTCGGCCAGCGGAGACGACCCTCGACTTAAATACGGGGCTCTTGATCTCATTTCCAATTTTGTAGAAAGGATTCAGAAGAGTCTTTACCCAGATTTCAAAGACCTCGTTCATGAACTGTCGGATGGCTTCTTCTGTCTGTGGACTAGTAGGATTGTGTGGTATGGATGTTGAAGAGATGGTCGAAGCACGATTGCCGGTAGAGCTTGAGGGAGTCGCGGTGGGTTGATGCAGAAGCAAGAAGCGGACATTGGTGCCTGTGAGGAAGCAGCTGATATGGGCGTTCGTCGGAGGATAGGTGTCAATGTGCTTCAAGTACCTACCAATACAACGTTAGTGTTGTTTGGAAAGAAATCAGAGGTCCCTGACATGTTCGAGTTTAACCATTGCACTTCTTCGACAATATCCAGTGACGCATGAACAATGAACTGGTTCATGTAGCGTGACGTCTCCGCGTTGCGAAAACGTGCCACACCATCACCACCAGCCTTTGAAGTTCCAAAGGTCAGGTCAAATAACGGCTTGTCGGTCGGCGAGACTATCACAAAATAATATGACATCCTTCTTCAGGTTTTGGTGAGATCGCTCTGGTGGGTGAGAGTTTTAGCTGAAAGGGGGCAGGTGCGGAGAGACCTGCGGAGTTCGTTCACGCCAAAAACTTTGGAAGGAGATTCAAGCTAAACTCGGAGCTTGCGAGCTTCGATTACTGCCAATAGAGACATACTACCAACCAAGTCGTTGATCCGCTCGGATGCGGCGACCAACCTATCTAGAGATTCAAGGCCCCTTTCAAAAACGCCATGCCAGCTCTAGCCTTTGGACTCAAGTCGGCGAAGCAGAATGCCCCACCGGTGCTCGCGGGGCAAAAGCGCAAACAGAACCTGTTCGATGACGACGCAGACTCCGACACCGATTCAGGGGTGCCTAACACGGATAATGGACCATCAGCGACATTGAAGACAGCGAGTGGCGCAAGAACCCAGAAGTACTCGAATCTCTCGGCACTACACAGCGCCAGAAAGTATACCGAGGATGCCAACAAGGTTGATGCCTCCATCTATGATTATGATAACGCCTACGACACCTTTCATGCTGTGAAGGAGGCCAAAAGCAGCACAAAAGCTACGGGTCCAAAATACATGACTTCCTTGATGCAGTCTGCAGATGTACGGAAAAGGGACCAGCTTCGTGCGCAAGAACGTCTACTTCAGAGAGAGCGCGAGGCTGAAGGCGACGAATTTGCGGGCAAAGAGAAGTTTGTCACTGGTGCTTACAAGGCGCAGCAGGAAGAGGTACGAAGGATGGAGGAGGAAGAGGCCAGGCGGGAGGCAGAAGAGGAAGAGAGAAAGAAGAAGGGAGGCGGCATGAGTGGCTTCTACAAAGATCTCCTCAAAAGGGATGAGGAAAGATCTTTACAAATTGCAAGGGCAGCTCAAGAGGCAGCTGGGATACCTAAGAATGAAACGGTAGACGATGAGGCTGAGGAGGAGACAGACGCTAAACTGGCCGAGAAGCTCAAGGAGAAGGGAGCTCATATAGTGGTGAATGACGACGGCGAGGTCGTGGACAAGAGACAGCTTCTGTCTGCTGGTTTAAATGTCGCGAAGAAGCCTAAGTCTACTAAAGAAGGCGAGGGAAAGGCGACCCAATCAGGTACGAAACCTGCCGAGTACTCGAGATCTGTGGCCGCGAACACAGCAAGACAGTCGCAGCGTGAACGTCAGACTCGCATGATGGCAGCCCAGCTCGAAGAGATGGCTCAGAAGCAGGCGCAAGAGGAGGCAGAGGAGCAGAAAGCCATTGAGGAAAAGGCACGAAGCCAGAAGACAGGTTCTGAGATATTAAGCGCCAAAGAACGATACCTTGCACGGAAACGTGAGAGGGAAGAGGAGGCCAAGAAGGCGAAAGCAAGTGGCGCCTCATGAAGAGATATATCCAGGTTGCCCAGTTCGGGACCAACTCAGCACACCTGTTTCAGGCAAATAATCGTCTTCACACTCGATGATTGGAGACACGACCAGCGATGCCGCGATTTTATCTCCTACCATGATGAATGAATCCGCTGCTTACACGTCGCTTGCGCGCAGAGACCGTTCCCAATGTTTTGCATTGAGGATGAATGGTGAAATTGTGTAGTAGCAGCCACCTCAAACGAAATGGCGGGTGTTGTATATGGGTAGGTTTGGCAAGAGCTTACGGTGATCATAGCCCCAGAGATTGTTCGTAGAGTGCGGGCTGCGCCCGATTACACGGCTGGAAACAAATATCAAGATGTGATTGCCTAGACTCTCGGCCTGGGCTGCAGTTGACCTATGGGACTGGCGATGGATTCATGGAGATCTTACAAAATTCAGCTTGTCCTGTCGGCTAGATCTTAGGCGGTCACTGGGAATGGACAGACACTTAGCTGAATTAGAGAACAGTAATGCCCTAATGTATCTCAAGCAGAAGTGCTTGCATCCTTCATTCTTGGCCATGCCCCATCTTGATGAACAGGGTGAATAGAACTACTATTCGATGTGTTGCCTGTCGCTGTGTCTGTGGGCGCAGGCTCATTCCAAGTACAGTACAAAATGCGGTCACGTGACCACATCTGCACCTTCAATGCAAAGCAGTCTCGATGTATGACTTGCGTTCAAGATACGTACCCACCTACCATTCCGCAAGGCTCTAAAGTCAACCTCCGACTCAGAAAGATACCCTAGCTTACTCGTGTCCAAAATGCTTGGTAATTCGGATTTGGAGCCGTAGTATGCGCCAAGCCTACATGTCCCTTTCGTGTCGTCTCAGTCCGGAGTGACCAAAGTCCCCTATTAAAGGTAGTGATGGATATGGTACCTCCAGACCCGAACACATTTCCCATCCACAATGAAGAAAGTCCGCCATCGGGCTACGCACATGAGTCATAGAGTTCCCCTGGTGTTCAGCAGCAGGATACTCCACAACAGCATGAATTATGGAGCAAAACAGTAACGCTTTCAAGAGGGCGTGCCCCAGGCGACCCTCATGCCCGAACAGTCAACTTTCATTGCCAAAATGTGGACGATCTCGGAACATGCTTACGCGATCATCGGACTACTCCTAATCCTGAATATCCACCAGAACACACCACGGTGGAGCTGATCTTCCCAAGTAGCTCTACCTTCTTGGTGTCCGATCCACTTGGAGTCACTCAACCCGGCCCCAAACTCGCCCAGGCTTCCAAGGCCTTGCATTCTCTGATGGTACTCCTAATAGCACCATGATTAGCGTTATGGAGGCGATGACGCCGATGCCGGACCCTAAAGACAACATGAAGAAGCAGCGCGTTACTGCCAAAGCTTGCGTCGAAGCTGTCCAGCGTGCTGACGGCAATCGATACACCTTTCACAATAATTGGTGGAGCAAGGAGGATGAAGCTAATCGGTTTTCCTACTATTGCAATGACTCCATTCTCAATAAGGGTCGATCTGCAAATGGCGGAGCAGGCACTATCGGTATGTTGTGGTCCTACTGTCACCCGAACCATCCTTTACTGACTATCATGGCATCAGGTCAAAAGGTTCAGAAGCCTGTCTACGACTGCAAAGGGATCATCACAGTCAAGTTCTCTGCTGTCAAGCAGAACCTTCAGGTTCAGTACAAGCATGTTCCGGTTCACAAGTTCTATGAGGAGCGTGCTCCACCACCACGGCGTAGAACAAATCGTTGGAAGCTAGCGGAATTGCACAATCCCGAAAGGTATGTTACCAACCCTCCGGAGTTTCCACCTACAGAGGCTCTGCCGGAACGAACCTGTGCCGCTTTTGACGATGCGCTCTTGAAGAACGCGGTGACTAGAAACTCTTTCTATATAACAGATGAAGCCAGGCCACGATCCAACCCACGCAGTGTCCAACAGTCATCGCCACAACGTCCGTAATCCAGTTTCAGTGCCTGATAGCTTCACATTTTCACAGTGAAATGACTAATTAGCTTCTCAGCCTAGTGAGACGTCGCCAGCCCAAATCTCCACAGCTTGCTGACTCGAGCCAACGTAAAAGGAAAAGGCAGGCTAGCAATCAGAGGGCCACTGATACACTTGACGAGGATCTGGCTTTGGAGAGTACACGGCCGTTGTTACGATTGACTACACCCACTGCAAATCACCCAACAACCGGCCCCAGCTCAACTCGCAGCCTGAGGGTAAAGGACTCTGGGAAGTCGAAATGTACGATGTGCCAGACGAAGAAAGCAAAGGTATGTGTAGGTGGGCACCCACCGTTCAGAATTTACAGTAACAGTTCCTCAGTGTGATGGGAAACTGCCGTGTAGCAACTACGCCGAAAGGCCATCGGTCTGCGCCGACCCATAAGAGGCCAGCGAAAACTTGCATGTCCCTGAGCTTGAGGTAGAGGCTAGTTTGCAACCAGAATCAGAATTGGTGCCAGGGGGTGCTGCAAATCCGATGCCCCGCAGGAAGTCAAAGACAGCATTTCCGGTCACATTGAAACCGCCCCACAGAAACGTTCAGAAGGAGCTGAAAGAGCCAGTGAGTGAGCTCGAGATGCTCAAGGCAAAGCTCGCTCAGGCTGAAGAACGAGTGAGAGGCTTGGAAGCTGAGAAGGAGATCAGAGAACTAGGATCGGCTCCGCGGAGAATCAAGCAACCAACGAATTATGCTTCGCAAATACAAAGTGAAGCATCTGGCTGGGGAACCATGCAACCAACGGGTCAAACTCCATCGACCCAGGTCGAATCTTCTCCCTGGCAGGTTATGCTACCAAATGACTACGCCAGCATGCAAAGCAAGAGGAAAAATTAGAATAATGCCCAAGCTGAGTAACGGCCCGGCGTCATTAGTGATGGTGACGTCCCCATTATTCCACATGCTATTCGTGATGAATATTGGCGTCCCCTTCAGTCATTTCTTGTTATACTCGTGCACTTCAAAATCGACCACTCAGCATCGTCCAGAACCACTTCTCATAATACCCATGATGTTTTGCGACGAATGCCCCAGCCTCCTTTCTGATGACCTCTCAGTGCACTCCTGCTGTGTACGTGCACGAACCATTATGCACGGCCTATCCCACTTCCTTCAATATTGCCCGATATGGAAGGTCCAATTATCCAGTTGGAGGTTGTGACTACAAAAGCTTCAAGAACGGCGGGTTTGTCTCAACGAGAAAAGCGAATGGCTTGCCTACAATTATTTCTTCAAATCTCACGAGCATTTCCATGTCGCCTCACGCACAGGATAGAGACCTATCTTGCTACACTAGCTTACTGCGGAAACCACCCACCGTCCACCCCAACGACTTTGTTCGTCAGATAGCCAGTCTTCACCATCCATACCACTGTCTCTGCGATCTCGTCTGGCCCCCCCAAGCGGCCTATAGGAATTTCTTCATCCTTGATGTTAGCCAGAATGATCAAGACACGACAGCGCACTTGCATTGTACGTACTCTTTGCCAACTCTTCATTACCGCCAGGCAGCATCTTCGTCTCACCGATCAACGCTGGCGCCACACCATTTACCGTTATCCCCTTTTTCGCATACGCCCCCGCAAGCCAGTGGATGAGTCCATGTAATGCCGATTTCGATGATCTGTCGTTAAGCCCACAGAAGCTATCAGTATACGAGCTACTTTCAACGTGATATCCTTCCAGAATGGGCACATACGCATAATGCGGACCCACGACACCACCCGTGAAACCCGCAACACTACTGCAGAAGATCACTCTTCCCCAGCCTTTTTCCTCCATTGCCGGGATACATAATTGGGTCAGCAGAAAGGCCGTGCCGCAGTTCGTGCGCCATGTCTTCTCGAAGTCATCTATGGTGATGTCGGAGATGGACTTGATGCCGGATTTGCCGAGAGATGAGCCGGCGTTGTTGAAGAGGATTGTCGGCTGACCGAGAGTGGATGTCACCGCGGTATGGAGACGGTGAACCTGAAGTGGTGAGTGAAGAGGAAAATTACCTATGAACCGATGCGTTGGGAGGCATTGAGGAAATGTGCCGGTTTGGGGAGGGTGAAGAATGAGAAATAGTATGTAAACATCCTCGTAGAAGACTTCGGAAAATTACCAAGGCTGAATTCAACTGCAAACCTTACATCCTGATAAATGCCCATGTCCGCTTGGAAGGCCTTTGCCTTGACCCCCATGGCCTCCAACTGCTGGACGAGCTCTGCAGCGTCGTCTGCGGCAGAGTTGTAATGCACGGCAATTGAGCAGCCGAGAGCAGCAAGAGCCAGGCATGTGGCTTTGCCAATTCCACCAGTCGCCCCCGTTACGAGGGCGAGGTGCTGTGAAAGGTCTGTGGTAAGCATTGCCAAGTTTGTCGGAGACCTGTTGGTCAGTGAGGTCGCTTGTCATATTCTCGTGATCTGCTTCGGTAATTTAATTGTACGAAATGCTACGTCACAGCCCTCAACAATGCATTTACGACTCCGCAGTCACTACAGAGCGCGAGGGTATTTTTCGAGACCTCACCTTTCTGTGCGGCTTTGGCCTGCACCACGAAGAATAGTTGATTGCCGGTTCATGAACGGATCAGTAGTTCACGACAACGATGGGCTTTGCAGCACCCGGAAGAAGATACTGTACAGTGGGTTTACATCAGCTATTATGGTCCCGAGAGAATTATCGCAACCAGTATCTATCCATGGCCCCCAATGTACCCTGGTTATTGCGGGTGCAGCAAAGCCATGATCGGGATGAAGACAGGCTGATAAAGAAAAAAAGCAACAGAAGCCATGCGCTAATTAGCTCACGCTTGGTGACTTGGCCGCGGTTCTCGTTCATCTGCAGGTCACTGTGATCATTGCAGACCTAGGCCACAGATGGATGTGGGCACACGCGCCGCTTCGTGACTGGTGCAAAGACGGAAGGCGGGCTTGTGTCACCAAAGATGGGTTTACAGTTGGACAGGCTGGACTCGTGGTCGCACTGCGAGAGCTAGTATGACCTGACGCGGGAGCTTCTGATGCAGTAGGGTCGTTTAGATGCAGACTTTGAGATAGGTGCCACTCATGCTGCTATGTGCGAGACCCCTAGCTATTACACCCATGGCAATTGCGAGCAGGATGAAGAAGTCGTTGAAGACGGTGGCAATGGCTTTGAATCGAGAGAGCTCCGCCCGTACAGCCAACAGGACAGAGACTTCGGAAAGTGGTAGGCACTTCTCCAGTGAGGTCGAGTCGACGGAGTCACCAGAAAGAGGTTGTGTTTCAAGGTCCATGGTCGAAGTATGCCTGTTGAACGGGTTCTGTAGAGCAAGCAACAGATATACGGTAGCTTTGAAGCCTGAGTGATGAGGTAGAACGTGTCTTTACGTCCTACCGTTGAAGTTCATATAGTAATGCAGCTGACGTGGAGTCTAGGCACGGGTGGCAAGGTCAAACAGCCATGAGATTCAGCTTCTTATGGCAAAGAAGTCATTGCGATTCTTTTGTGAAAGGTGAAGGGGCGAAAATGGATCTGCATGGAAAGTTTTTGCTCTCAGAATCACACACTTTACTCCCGCAGCAGATGCAGAGGAAAGGTTCACCAGCGTCCTGCTGCGTCGCCTCTCATTACTTCTGTGTGCTGCTACTGAATTCCCCCAGCGTCCTTCGCGGTCACTCGTTTGCAGAATCTCAGTGAGATGACATGTAACGCAGAAGATTCTGAGCTTCCTAACAAAGGACAAGCAAGGACTGGAATATCAAGGATGAAGGTCAGTCCTCTGGCAGCTTGGCGATAACAAGAGACAAGAAGGACGCCTTGCACGCTGCATGCTTGTTCCGCACGCCTGTCGACTGGTGGTGAGTTGCTGAGGTAGCAGTAAGTCGCGAAAATAGCCACGCGGATTGATCCAAGAATCGACCTTGCAATATTGATGTTCTTTGACTGAATTCGCTAGAAACACCTGTCATCTCAAAGACCAGACCTCTGGATTCCAAAAGGAGCATGAAACATTTGTTTTGTCCATTTGAAGTGGAATTCCTTCTCATCCGTCGCGATTCCGTCACTGTCAACGACAATACTGTTGACTGATTTCACAACCTGGGCGATTCTTCGTGCTCACCGAAGCCTCACCATGGGTACCACGACCTTCGAAATCCGAAACACGCCAGATAAGGGTCGCGGGCTCTTCGCACTGCGGAGCATACCTAAGGGTGGCACCATCCTGATCGAGAAAGTGCTTGCCCTCTGCATAAATGGAGGTATGGAAGGCAATGTATGGATGAGTCCAGAATTTTGGGCAGGTTTGAAGCAAGATGAAGAGACGGCAGGGTTTGAAGGCCACGGCGAGATTGGGCGACTGGTTCGACAATACGTAGAAGAGGCCGCGGCACAAGGATTCGATGTCATAAGAGAATTGAGAGGAGCACGCCCGGAATTCCAAGATCGCCTTGTAGACTTCTTCTTCACCAACCGCCTACGATTGAAGACCGATTTCTCATACATAGGCCTTGGGAAACACTCTTCCATCATCAACCACGCCTGTATTTCGAATGCACATCTCAGCAGCGACACTGAAGACTGGGAAAATTTTCGGGTGAATGTTTGTGTGAAAGCAACAAAAGACATTGCTGTTGGAGAAGAGATCACAATCGGCTATCTCGAGCTAAACTGTGAACAAGAGTGGCGCCAGAGATACACGCATGCGTATTTCAAGTTCATTTGTTCTTGCGATACATGCGAAGCATTGGACCCAATTCGTGAAGTGAAACTTTTCGCACTGGGCAAAGCGTACGAGACCATTGATGGCAGTACAGACATCTCCTTGGGCGTTGCAGAGCCTTGGACGTTTTTCAGAAACGCAGCAAAAATCTGGCGTCTCTTGAGAGAGGTCGACGTCTCCGACCGACGGATTGCTGAGTTCTGGCTGGAGTGTGCCTTCGTTGCAGCCCAACATTCTGACGCGATACGAACTCGGTATTGCTTCCGAAACGCAGCTGCCTGGTATCGTATCGCAAAGCCATCAGAGTGTGTAGAACTGAAAGAGCTGGACCTCTGGATCGATACGCCAGCACAACATCGAAGGTGGGGTAAGACCAACCTTGGTGCATCTGATCTCTCGTATGATCCGATCCTCGAAGACGACGCACTAAGCGGAGAGACTCTCAGACTCTTGTTCATGACCGACTATGAAACTCCTGAATATCGTCGCATTGCTTTAGGCGCTGACCGAGACCTGTCAACTAGCGCCAGGGCCCAAATTGCGCGTCTTGGTCTGTATTACATGAGAAAGATGGAGACCGACACACGGAATATAGAAGCAAGGGCGGAAGCTGATGCAAGAAAGGTCGCTCTTGAAGCTGAAGAGCAGAGGGCCAGGGCGGCTGGAGATGCTTTGATCGCACAAGTCGAACGAGAGGAACAGGAAAAGGCCGCTCAAGTTGCGGAAATTGCTTCAAAAGCATCCAAGAAGGCCAAAAAGAGGCAAAGGAAGAAGAACAAGGAAGGCGCTACCGCAGCCGCTGTTATTGATCAGCATGTGCAGACCAATGCGGAAAGCAAGCTACATATAGGTCAGCAGAGCAACACGCGTCTTTTGAGATTAGAGACCAACTCTGCACACGTTGAAGCTGCATCGAATTCAGCTAACGTTGGATGGGAATTGGTCATGAGTAAGAAAGGCAAGACGGGTGTGGATAGAGGGAAACAGGGGTCAGCAACAGCTCACCAGGGTACAGCTGAGGAGAGAAGGGTCGCCAACAATAATCAGGATAAGTCCAATACGCGTCAACCTGAAACATTCAGCTATAGCCCATCAAAACATTCTCCGGTCGAAAGAAGAGAAGGCCAATCAACCGTGCATGCAGACGCAAGAGAAAATGACGAGGGGAACGACCAAGTGGAAGAACCAAGGCCATTGGAGACTGATTCGAAGGATGAGCAAGAATTCAACACCATTTCAGCCGGTGCAAGTACTCTTAGAGGCGGTTTGAAAATTGTGATTGCTTCAGGAGCCATTACCCAAGATGCTGCTGAAGTCAGCGGTGGCCGCCACGGGCCCGAGATGCACCCCGCATTACTTGCTTTGCTCGAAGCAAATCGAAATCCGATAGTCGGACGACCTCGCGCTGCCAGCTCCCCACTTCAAATTCCGATGTTTGATCTAGGATTTGGTGTGCCTGGTTTGCAGGAGAAAATTCGCGTGCGACAGGCTGAGATCTTGGAATTTCAAGAGAGGATGAATAGCATGGAAGACAGCCTCGAGGAGGCCACTGGGTAGCGGAACTGGACCACTGCGCAGTAGGGGCTGCGGATTTCAAGGACGCACGGCGGAGTAGCTGGCTAAGTCGTCCAGATAGGTCTACTGTAGATCTGGGGTCCCAGCGCGCATTGGACCGGACCTTGAGATTAATTCAGCAAGGCCTTTCCATGGCATTCTTGTACAAGTAGACACGTTGGAAATTCCACTACAGAGTACGATAGCATAGTATGCGAGGCTTTAAAGGGCAGGAGTGTCGAAAACATGTAGTTAGAAAGAGTAGAAGTGATCCAGAAACTCGGTTCACGGCGTCTGCGCTCACTGTGGAAATTATGTGCGGATATCGTATCCCGGCGAGCTGTCTATTCCAGACAGGCAGGGATCATCGTAGTTA
>Ga0335072_10001648_pt1 | contig 35920 bp, 33 predicted proteins | sample Lox_Sample_21_FD_206725 | JGI IMG/M metagenome (GOLD analysis project Ga0335072, IMG submission 206725) | Soil microbial communities from Loxahatchee National Wildlife Refuge, Florida, United States - Lox_Sample_2.1 | ecosystem: Environmental > Terrestrial > Soil > Wetlands | place: USA... | reverse complement strand
TGTGAGCGGGTTGGTGATGGATGTGTAGGTGGCTGAGGGGCCAGCCCAGGCCAACAGCGAATGACGGAAGGTCACCGCGCAAGGTCATACGGAATATCGATAGAAGATCTTTCTCCAGACCTTTTAAGAGTTCGGAGTAAGTGGGTTATGGCAAGAGTCGATTTTAATTTAATTGATTATGTATACATTCAATTGTGACATCTCTAGGGTGGTAAAGAAAATCAACATTTTCAAACCAAGCCGATGGAGTATCGAACCGTGTAGGTTCGAAATTCTGTCCATCCAGAGAAAAGCACCAAAACTCCACGCTGAATCCCAGCACGTGTCAAAGAACAGCTTAAAGAATGATCCAAAGTATGACTAGACGCCAAATCGTCGTTCAAACTCAGCAAAAAGCTTTGGAGAAATCTCATCGCTGGTATTCCCCTTGACAGACCAGAGAATGCCTTTCTTGTTGTAATGGTCGAGCAAAGGAAGGCTGGTCTTTTCAAAGTTCTCTAACCGCGCCCTCCACACATCTGGATTGTCGTCGTCTCGACGTGTCAGAGGTTCCCCAGTGACATCGTCCTTTCCGGCTACTTTGGGAGGGTTGAAGGTCGTGTTATACACGCGCCCGGACGGAGCGTGCACCAATCTATTTGATATGCGATCGATGACAGCTTCGGCCGGGGTGTTGATATGCACAACCCAGTTTATAGGTATGATCCCATCTATTTGTAGAGCTTGGGAGACGTTGCGAGGGAAGCCGTCTAGTATGAAAGAGGCAGTAGGGCTATCGGAGTAGCTGTACGATGGATGAGACGGGAGCGTGATGGCAAAAGGATCACCGGGTGGCATGATGGCTGACTCTGCGGATGCGCTGGAGTTAAGGGTATATGGCATGACGGGTCCTTCCGATTTGATCCAGCCTCTTGTCGATAGTTCGTTGAATATTAAGCGCAGCATCATGTTGTCTGGGACAAGCTGTCCAGCCTTCATCTTAGCCTCCGCCTGAATGCCTGCGACGCGTTAGACGCATGAAAATTCGTGTCATGTTGCATTTCGCTGACCGAGAGGTGTTCGATTCCTCACGTTGTTTCGGAGCAAATCTCCAGAGCTAATGGCGGACAGCTGCGGATATCTCTTGACCATTCTCTCTGTCTGAGTGCCCTTGCCAACGCCAGGTGCACCGACAAGTATAATCCGTGCGGCGCGTCTCAGGTGTTGTACTCTTTCCATTTTGGCTGCCAATCGTATGGCGACTGATGGACCGGGGATATGCTCACAGGAAGTCGAATGCCGGGAGGCTTGATCGGGGTCAGAGAGAACGATTGTACGACCGGGGAAGCATTGTGAAAGAAAAGAATAACCTCCACAGTCGAAATCAATCAAGCAGCAAACAGAACTAGAAACAGGAAGAATAAGGAGGACAAGAAGGACGAGCGATAGACACGATTAACAAGCAGAGGGACGCGCGGGTGGGGGTTTGCCGTATCTCGCCGCTCAGCCAGTTGGGAATCACGTTGAGGTTTGAACGGGGACCGAACGACCCTGGCTGGATTGGTTGGTTTGCGGTGTGCAGCGCCAGCCAATTACTCCGGATTAGCAGCCTGACTGGAACCACCACAGCACCACAGCACGAGTCGTAATGCGCGAGGCTCTAAGGCTGCAATCTCCTCTTGCGTCCTACTGGTACTCAAACTTTCCGCTTCCAACGATCATTCCATGTCAACATCTCCATGATCGTCTTCCATAGTCAGTCTTCGCTTTCTTGAGCATCCATCGCCTCATCCAACCCTCTTCCATCATCGCCGTCAACGTTGCTCTTTCGGCCGCCAACATGTCGTCCTACCGGGCCGCATTCAGAGCCGCCCCTGTGCTACTTAGGGGTGGCAGGAGGGCAATCCATGCATCCAGAGCGTTACCATCCAATCTGCCTGCCATCGCGATTCTTCTGCCTCGCCGGGCTTTGTCAACCGAGACTTCTACGACCTCCGGCGGCAGCGGACAGCCTCCACCAGGCTTCAACCTAGACCAAGCGAAGAAGCCACTTCCTCAAGAACAGCAGCAAGCCACTACGAAGAAGGAAGACTCGGCATCCAAGAATCTCTCAGTGGCCGATCTCAAAGAGCAAGTGTCAATTCCGAAGAACGAGCCAAGTGTCCATGCTCCGACGAAGGCCGCAGAGGCCCAGAGCTTGACGGAACTGGCAGCGCAGAAGGCACTCGCGGAAAAGGCGGATGAGAAAAAGATTGCCGCCAAGAAAGAGGAACAGAAGAAATTGACGATCTGGCAAAGGATTAAGAACGAGGTCGTGCACTATTGGGATGGCACAAAGCTTCTGGCTACCGAAGTCAAGATCAGCTCTAGGTTGGCTTTGAAAATGGCTGCTGGCTATGAGCTTACGCGAAGAGAGAACAGACAGGTACACATCACTACACAGCATCTCATGATGAGCGCTAATACTCAAGCAGCTAGAAAGAACTGTCCAAGATCTGGGTCGGCTTGTTCCGTTTTCAGTATTCGTCATCGTTCCTTTTGCCGAATTCTTGCTGCCAGTTGCTCTGAAGCTCTTCCCCAATCTGCTTCCGAGCACGTACGAAGGCGCAAAAGCTAAGGAGGCAAGGGCTTCGAGTCTCCGTTCGACTCGAAAGGAGGTTAGTAGCTTTCTTCGGCAAACCCTGAGGGAAACCGGATTGCCAGTGACCGCTGCCAACTACCAGAGCAAGGAGTTCACTGAGTTCTTCCGCAAGGTACGGAGTACTGGTGAATCTCCATCACAAGCGGATGTCATCAAGGTCTGCAAACTCTTCAAGGATGACCTTACTCTGGACAATCTCTCGAGGCCTCAACTGGTTGCCATATGCCGGTATATGAACCTGAACGCCGTCGGACCAGACACACTTCTCCGTTACCAGATCCGGCATCGCATGCGACAAATCAAGCGCGATGACAAGGCCATCTCTTTCGAAGGCGTTGACTCTCTCTCAGTTCCAGAGCTTCAGATGGCTGCCGCCTCAAGGGGTCTTCGAACTTATGGTGTGAGTCCGGCCCGTCTCAGGGACGACCTCCAAATGTGGCTCGATTTGCGTCTCAAGTATGGCGTACCCTCGACCTTGCTCGTGTTGAGCAACGCGTACATGTACGCCCAGGGCAAGGAGTCTGAACTCCACACCCAGATCGATGCGCTGCAGGCCGTTCTCTCCAGCATCCCTGAGGAGCTCTTCCACGAGATTGAACTCGAGGTTCACACTGCCGAGGGTGCTGCCACGAACAAGCAGCGTCTCGAGGTCTTGAAGGAGCAACAGGAACTCATTGAAGAAGAAAATGAGCAATCGCAGAGCGGCAGGAGTCCTCCAAAGGATATGGACAACATCGACGAGAAGGAGGACAAGTCCGCTAAGAAAGCGGATTAAGACTGCTCGGCGGCAACGATTCTTCACCTTGTCACTCATTCATGTTAAGCTTCGCGTGGTGTGCGAAAGCTTCAACAGCCCTGGTCATGGGCTCATGGGGTTGGCGCTGGGCGTTTTCAAGCATCCCATAGAACAGCAAAAATAGCTGATATGAACCCCCATAGACTGCTCAATGGAAAGGGCGGCATTTAAATAATGAGCCAGCCCATATCAACTCTGCCTAAGACGTCTGCTTGATCTCCATAACTTGTATCGTGCCATTCTTGAACTTCATGCTAGCCGCGAGATGCAAATCACAAGGCTTTCTGGTAACTGTGAAAGTCAATCAAGTCGTGTTATCACATGTTAACACCGTACACAAAATTTAGGTTTGATCATGAAATTGCATCGAAGTGTTTTGCATTCTTCTACCATATATGCTGACGAGAAGCATCCGACATGGCTGAAATATGAGTAGCAGCTGAAGCTAGAGTAAGTTATCGTATTTACATTTATCAAAGGAGTGTGCTCGGGAGTTCTCAGACTCCACAGAACTTTCGTTTCAATCTTAGGTACGTCCCAGGCCCGAACCGGTAATATGCAAAGCCCCCTATCCAACCCCAACCACGCCGAAAAAGGTGTCCGATGACCCGCGCCGAGGGTAGTATATGTAGCCAAGGAAAGACAAGAAACGAGGCATAACGTATGTACACGAAGCGCCGCGCCCGCGGGAATCCAGCCCGCTCAAATCCAGCCGGCGGCGTCTCCAGCGACGACGACGGCAACGCGGCCGCCAAAGCACCGCGCAAACAGCGGCGCCAGCTCCGCGATGTAGTCGTCGGCGGTCCACTTGGCGAGGTTCCTAGCCTTCATGGCGGCAGCGTCGGCGTCACAGTCGGCGCCGCGCGCGCCCCCGTTGACCTCCTCCGCCACCTCGGCCAGCTGCTCCAGCTCGCGGCCGAACGGATGGTGGTGGCCGTGCTCCGCCAGCCGCTCTATCGACGTGCGGTGCTCGCGCGTTGGTGCTCCCGTAGCAGAGTGGAGTGAGTGCGCGCTGATGTGCTGCAGCGACCGCTTTTTGGCCAGCAGCTCGTGCGCCTTCTTGCTGTGCGATGGCGCGCGTTCTGGGATTCGCGGTGACGTCGAGGCCGATTCGGCTCGCAGGTCGCCGGTTGAGGTGGATCGTCGGGCTGTGGAGGATTGGCTTTTGCTCTGGAAGTACGTGGTCGAGTCTTGTGGGGTTGGAGAAGCTGTTGGAGAGTTCTCCACCGACGACGTATCGGTGTTGTAGGTGTCTCTTGATTGATTCCGAGTGGATGACACGTCCGAGTCGTCTCCTGAGTTTCCTGAGGAGCCAGATGATATTGATGACGAAGCCTTACGGAGAATTTTCATTGTGGAGATATCAGGCGCATTGTAGGAGAGCATGTTAGTAGTCGATAATAGAGCCACTGGCGGCGAAATAAGACTTCGATCGAGTACTTTGCTGGGTGCCTTGACGCTGCCAGTTCGAATTGGCGGCGGTGTGGAAGCGTTCTCGCGCTTTCCGGCACGCATGGTGAATGCCCGTGCGAGAGACATCGTGACAAGGCCTTCCTAAGTCGCAGAAAATTTCGATTCTAAAGGATAAGGATCGGTAGAGAAGATATGCGGAGCTTGCTTGCAAAGCAGTGGAACACCGGTGGTTGTTATTGATGAAGGCAAGCCTTGTTTCGTTTCGACAGATTCCCAAACAGAAAGAGGTGGAGTAATGGTTGCACGCTGCGATACAAAGCGCAGTTAATTGAGTTGCTCAGCAAGAATGGGTTTGGACTGATGGAAGGATAGGTGATGAAAGCGGCCGACGCGCTTTCCGTTCGGTGTTTGTACGCTGGCTTTGCAGCGGACTTGGATACAAGGGAGGGTTGAGAAAAGAGAAGCTAAAGCAAGGCCGAAAGCAAGGAGCCAGCTGTCGTAAGGAATGAACGGCCAGCGGCGGCGACAGGAGAGGGAAAGGACGCGGTACAGTACAGTACAGGACTATGTACTACCGCGATATTGAGAGGGACGAGGATGAACGGGTGAGAGGAAGTGGTGGGAGGAGGAATAATGCATACAAAGGAACCTGAGTTCGCTCGAATGGCGGCTCCACCTTTCAGAGATTTCGCCGAGTTGGAGCGGCCGTAGAAGTCAGCTAGCGGGCTAGCCAGGGGCGAAAGGAAGCAAGCAAGCCCTCACACGTATGTGGGAACGCCCAGGGGCTTTCGCAGCGCCCACTCGTGGCTCTCGTATGCGTTGAGCTGCGATGCGCGCTGATCGGAAGCCTTTCCCTGCCGGGCCGCCTAGGGTAGGCTGAATGCAGTTTACGCCCGTTTCACCGTTCCGGCCAGCCAATTGTCGAGCCGGACTGGGCGAAGGTCTTTGATCAAAACAAAGCCACGTTAGATGAAGGGGGGGGCGTAGTGTGCTGTTCAGTGTAGGTCGTATATAGCTGGCATCAAGAGAAGATGGCCACGACTGCGATGCAATATACGTGAAATTTTTGTGCGCATGACATGCTTGATTGTTCGAAAATCACCTAATTGTGCTGCACATCTGCTTTTTAGTCACAGCCGGCCGAAAAATGAGCGGTCGTCGTTCGGTGTTGGTGGGCTACATTCTGTGGTGACGACCAAAGAAAGCGCTAAAACAAGCCAATCGCTGAAAGGAAGTCGTGCGAGAATCCTGCTGTGCGCTGCCCTCCCACCTGGACACGCCGTTCTCTCACACCTCCTGCACACCCTCCCGTTGCCACTTGCAGGCTGTCAAAAGGCCCTGTCTGCGTAGAGTTGAAACACTCCTGCATGCTGGGTGGTCTGGCGTTTCGCTGTTGTTTGCCGCGCTAGCTTTAACCATCACCACTGCATGCCTCGGAAGTGCTTTGCTATCCATGGTTCCTTTCGCTGGACTTTGCTTGTGTAGAATCCAGAAGCGAGTCGTCAACCCGCTTCAACGCTGTCATCAGCGTCTACGTATGTGAATGACATGAGAGCAAGTAGCTTGGTCCAGTAGTCCCGAACGGTGAGGCAGCATTCTATTGTCGCCAATTCACCCGGTCCACTCCGGTCCATTTCGTGCACCGTAAGCTTGCGAGAGTAACGCCTCGCTTCTAGTCATCCTCAATTCTAGTCATCCTCCATCGCATCCTCGTGGGCGTTTCCGCTCCCATTGGCTTCTCCGTCTTCTTCGTCTTCCGATTCGCTGCTCTCTTCGTCTCGCCCAATGAATCGTTCCTTCGTATGCTCCGGTACGGGACCGATCCGCTCAGCAAGACTTCTTCGTACTGCCGCGTTGGTGGACGTGTCCCAAATCTGCATTGTTCCTTTGCTTCCAGCTACCGCGAGCCGAAATCCAACCTCACGATCGGGACCGAATGTGGTCGAGAACACCCTTCCGACATCAAGACTCCGTGAAACTATCATGCTCGGTTTGCCAGGCTGAATATCCCACAGCTTAACGTTCTTGTCCGTGGATCCCGTGACAATGAAGCCTGGTAGGACTGGGTTAACATCAAAAGACGACACTGCATCGTCGTGAGCTTGAAGAGACCATATCGCCTTTGCTTCAGAGCCCTGAGATGGTTGCTTGCGTGCGTCGTAGTAGTGCACAAATCCTTGCTCAGTAGTGACGAAGAAGTGATGTGCTTCGTGTGGATTCCACCGTACACTCTCGACGTCGCTTTCAACGATCCATCGCGGAGCTTCCGCGTTGGGTGCTCGCATGTCTGCAGCTACTACAGTCTTGTCATAGCTGCCACTTAGCAACACTGTACTTTCCTGCGGATGCCATGCTACCGAACAGACCTTGTTTGTATGGTATGAATAAGACTTGGCGCACGCGGTTGTGTTAAGGTCCCAAAGCTTGATTGTCGAGTCTGCTGATGATGAAGCAAGAAGGTTGCGATGCTGTCGATTCGCCGCCAGTGACAGGACAGCATCAACATGATAATTATCGTTTGGTTTCCTTGACTTCTTCTTCTTCTTTTTAGGCTTGTCTGCTGCTGTGTCGTCGGCACCTTTGCCCAAGATCGCATTTGGATACATGCAATCGACTGTATCGAGATCCCATATTTCTATCTCTGGATCCATAGTCCCTATGGCAACAAAATTCGCCTTACTGCCAGGGTCTGCAGCATTCTTGCCAACAGCAATGTCAAGCCATTCAACGCTTAGGGGAATGGCTGGTAGCATGATGTCGTGATGTACGTATAGGTTGTCTGCTTCGTCTTCGTAGACATAGACTTCCAAATGAGCGACATCATCCTCTATTCGAGCCGCGAGGATCATGTTGTCTGTTGGGAGAATCTGTAAATCTTCTCGATCCTCCTCATCCTCGTCTCCCTTCAAGACGATGTATGGATCGTCTGCACTGTTCTCATGGTATACCAGTGATTTGACATTTCCAAACATTCCCATGGCTGAGCCTTCTCCAGCTTCATCCTGTGATGTCACGTCGTCGTAGTGCTCCAAATCGTACTCTTTGAGGTCGTCATCCGCATCCTCAATTTCTTCATCGGCGCCTCGAGTTGGTTTCTCTTCTTTCGTGGGCCGTTTGGCACCACTACTATGATCGGCAGATTCTGCTTCGGCTTCTTCCAAATCCTCCTTTGCATCATCAAGCTGCAACTTGGCTAACTTTGCTATTCGGCCATACTCGTCGTCGTCGAACACGTACTTCGTAGGGAAAGCTGCGGCGTAGCCCCGAGGGACCCAAGCGGTTGCAGTAATCATAGACATCGTCGATTCATGAGTGCGCTTATGAGAGAGTTTTCCGTGAGAGCATAACAAGCCTTTTAAATGATATGCTGCTGAGCGGACTCGTCGGCATAAAAAATTATGGTGTTTCTACGCTGGGCGGTGACGAAAGCGGTGGAAATCGGATAGGCAGATGGAACCACCGACGTCCGCCGCAATTCAAAAAAGTTAGCAGCCTTTATTCCGCGAGGTAAATTTTGAAAATAACAACGATTCACAATGTCTGGTGAAAGTGATTTGAAAAGGCGAAAGCTAGAATCTGGCCGTTTTGCAACTCCTACGGACGATGACGACTTCCGGCCGGTTATCAAGCCTAAGTTTCGCGTCACTTCACGTCCAACCACACGCCCTCACACTCCGCGGCCACATCAAAATGGCTCCTCCACTCCTCACCAGACAGAGTTTGATACCCCAGAGCCTGGAGTTGCTGACGAAGATGAGATGGCTCTCGACCGTGACTGGTATGGCGGTGAAGAGTTTGGCCATACCTTTGGAGATGAAAGTCATAACCCATTTGGTGGCTCGGATAGCACCTGGCTGGACCAGATGAGAGAGGCGGCACTTACAGAAAAGAAAAATAGTACCCATATGAGTGCGAAAGCTGTACAGAAGCAGAAAGATGTGGATCGGTGGGAGGCAAACCGCATGCTAACCTCCGGGGTCGCCCAGCGTCGAGACTACGCAGAGGATTTCGAAGACGATGAAGAATCAACCCGCGTTCACCTCCTTGTACATGATTTAAAGCCTCCATTTTTGGATGGGAGAACGATATTCACAAAGCAATTGGATCCAGTTCCCGCCGTAAAGGATAGTCAGAGTGACATGGCCGTCTTCAGTAGGAAAGGAAGCAGAGTTGTCCGAGAAAGAAGGCAGATGAAAGAGAGACAGAAGCAGGCGCAAGAAGCAACTAGAGTCGCTGGTACTGCTTTGGGCAATCTCTTGGGAATGAAGGAAGACGAAGGTGATAGCGCTGCACCAGTTCCTGAGGAAGCTGAGAAGAAAGGCGGTAGCAAGTTCGCAGAGCACTTGAAGGCCAGTGATGGCCAGAGTGCTTTTAGTCGAAGCAAAACCTTGCAGGAGCAACGGCAGTATCTTCCAGCCTTTGCAGTAAGAGAAGATTTACTCAGAGTTATCCGCGACAACCAGGTCGTCATCGTGGTTGGCCAAACTGGTTCTGGTAAAACCACTCAGTTAACTCAGTTCCTTCACGAAGATGGGTACGGTAGACTGGGATTGATTGGATGCACGCAACCTCGACGAGTAGCTGCCATGAGCGTCGCAAAGCGAGTGAGCGAAGAGATGGAAGTTAAGCTGGGAGGGTTGGTCGGATATGCGATCCGTTTTGAGGATTGCACTTCAAAAGATACCGTTATCAAGTACATGACAGACGGTGTACTTCTCCGCGAGTCGATTACTGAGCCAGATCTGGATCGATATTCGTGTATTATCATGGATGAGGCCCATGAACGAGCATTAAACACTGACGTCTTGATGGGACTGATCAAAAAAGTACTTGCTCGCCGGAGAGATCTGAAACTCATTGTTACATCGGCTACCATGAATTCCAAAAGGTTCTCGGATTTCTATGGCGGCGCACCAGAGTTTATCATCCCAGGACGTACCTTTCCAGTTACCGCGCAATTTTCGAAAACTCCTTGCGAGGACTATGTCGATGCCGCAGTCAAACAGGTCCTCGCAATCCACGTATCGCAGGGCGAAGGCGATATTCTCGTCTTTATGACCGGACAAGAGGACATAGAAATTACTTGCGAGCTCATCGCTGAAAGGCTTAAACTACTCAACGACCCACCGCCACTGAGTATCTTACCAATTTACAGTCAGATGCCGGCAGATCTGCAAGCAAAGATTTTTGATAAAGCTGAGCCGGGAGTTCGAAAAGTCATTGTTGCAACAAATATTGCAGAGACCAGCTTAACAGTGGACGGTATCATGTACGTTGTTGATTCTGGATTTTCGAAACTGAAAGTCTACAATCCGAAAATGGGTATGGATGCCCTACAGATCACGCCAATCTCTCAAGCCAATGCACTACAGAGGCAAGGTAGAGCTGGACGAACTGGTCCTGGTAAATGCTACCATATGTACACGGAGCGCGCGTTCAAGGACGAGTTTTACATACAGACGATTCCAGAGATTCAAAGAACCAACCTTGCCAACACCGTTCTTCTCCTCAAATCTCTAGGAGTGAAAGATCTCCTGGATTTCGACTTTATGGATCCACCGCCTCAGGACACAATATCCACGTCGCTGTTTGACCTTTGGGCTCTTGGGGCTGTCGACAATCTCGGAGAGCTAACGGCTTTGGGAAGGAAAATGATTTCATTCCCTATGGATCCATCATTGGCCAAACTCATAATCACAGCAGTAGAGTATGGCTGTAGCGAAGAAATGCTGACTATTGTCTCTATGCTTTCGGTTCCCGGCGTATTCTACAGACCGAAAGAGAGACAAGAAGAAGCCGACTCAGCACGGGAGAAATTTTTCGTCGCCGAATCGGATCACCTCACCTTACTACATGTTTATGAGAAGTGGAGATTGAGCAAGTATTCCGACGGCTGGTGTATGAGACACTTCCTTCATCCTAAGACTCTGCGTCGCGCAAAAGAAATTCGAGACCAGCTTCAAGATATAATGAAAGTACAGCAAATGGAATTCAAAAGTTGCGGCACCGACTGGGATGTCATACGCAAATGCATCTGCTCCGGGTACTACCATCAAGCGGCAAAGGTTAAGGGCCTCGGAGAATATATCAATCTGCGCACCAGCGTAACTATCCAGCTACATCCCACGAGTGCCCTGTACGGACTCGGCTATCTTCCTGATTACGTGGTTTACCACGAGCTTATTCTCACATCGAAGGAGTATATGTCATGCGTGACTTCTGTAGACCCGCACTGGCTGGCCGACATGGGAGCCGTGTTCTACTCCATCAAGGAGAAAGGCTATTCTGCTCGGGATAAGAAATTCACCGAAATGGAGTTCAATCGAAAGGCTGAAATAGAGGCTCAGATGGCGGCGGACAAGAAACGGGAGGATGAGAGGCTCGCAAAAGAGAAAGATGCAATGCGACCAGTGGTTCGTAAGCCTGCAGGCTCGGCTATGCGAAAGGTTACAACTCAAGGTGTTGTGAAGCGGCCAGTAATGCCGAGATCCGGGAGGGGATTCTGAGAGCATCTAGAACCCTGAAATAAGAAAATTGCTGGTGACAACGACGAACACGTTGAGCATCTTACCTTTTCGTTGATTTGTACTCTCGCCATTAGCCTTGGATTTCTCCACCCATGTTCCCGGCAGACATTCACCGGTGTTCAAACACCAGACCCTCTTTGCGCCAGAAATTGTCCCTATATTAGTTACACTACTCTTCTGCCAATGGAGCGAAGAACGAATATACTTTCGCTGGATTTGTGGTAGGATTGATCGAATGATGTGGTAGCGACTTTTCTAGCTTGATGCAGCGTATTCGGGGTGTTGCTTACGATATTGTTGGCGTCCGCGACGATCCTTCCTCGGATGGCACTTCATAACTGTACATCTCTCCCAATGGTTCTCAATGATACAGTTTGTCATATCTGTCGAATGTAAGGGTTTGCATCTTCAACCATCACTTGCACGAAGGCTCCCTGACAGCATATTAATACTGCCAGCGTCATATCCAAAGGCAAGCAACCTGGTGCTTCCCCCTGTCATCCAGGCGCGTAGGGCTGCCGCTGACGGAAGCTTACTGAGCGGAACCTCTCGGGCGGTTGAAGCTTTTTTCCCCAACTCGACATTTCACTGGCATCGTCCGAGATCGAGCTTAAAGGCACATGTTTTATTAAGAGGAGGTTTGGAACACGCGTCAAGTTAGCCTACGCAAGGATATATAGCACATCTCGAGAAGCAACACCGAATTCTTTCAGAATTGATCAGATTTGCGGACGTCGCCAGCGAAAGCCGAAAGGCTCGTCGTTTGCTCTCCCAGGAATGGCAAACCCTCCAACCAATGGAGTTTGTCAAGAATGTCGAACCACTCGAGCTTGGACGTGGTGTATTGCTGTCTTCTTGTCCGTCCCATCTCATGGCGCAGTTCTCAGCCACAATCGCAGCCGAAGGAGATCACAATTGCGAGAGATGCGCCATTTCCCCTTACCAATGCAATAAATGCCTGAGCAAGTCAAGGTATGATGCGTTTGTCACTCCTACTTACCAAAAAGCAAGGCTTGCAATCGCAGAGTCAGACGGCAAAGACAGCTACGTGCTCGGTGAACCACAATGGATCAGTCTTCAGGCTTTCAAAGAGAACCTGGCCTTTACTTGCCTCTTCACCACTTGTGGATGGGCCAATTTCACCAGGCCATGGATAATACCGGCGATTTACAAGACTCCAACATCGTTAAGTTCCATTTGCGCCCGGGCACTGGCATTGGGCATATTAGGTCTAGAAGAGATGCACATGGAGTCGCAGATCGAAGCCGCCAGCCTTTATGGTACTGCGTTGGGAATGCTAGCGCATAGTATTTCCAAGGCATCTCGAAAAGAAGCTGCCCATCTTCTAGCACCCGTCATGGCCCTCACATTCTACACTGTAGGTCTGTGGAGGCAATCCTTACGGCTAGGCTAACCACGTCCAGATGTGTGTCGATGGGACTTTCTTCACATCACCGAGGACTCATTATAATGGCCTCCGACATATCGTAGAATACTGTGGACCAGATAACTTTCGAGACGAGTCATTACGCCCAGCATTTGAGGCTGCCAGAGTGCTCTTGGTATATCTTTCTGATCATTGCTATCATGAACCATCTAATGACGCGTTGGCTAGACAAACGAATCACTCATTCGCCGAAAAAGAACCTTCTTCGAACAGCGGGACTGGAAGGTTATCCCTTGGAAGGACCCATCACGTAAAAGCGCTTCGAATCGCATTTTCGACATTATCGCTGACATACCTGGAATTCTTGAAGATCTCGATGAGATGAATGCAGGAAATTCAACGGATAACTTAACCAAAGAAAGAGTTAGGGCGAGGATTGTGTTTTTGAAAACACAGCTGACGGAATGGCGTTGGTTCTGGAATGGCGAACATCAACATGTCGTGCGAGAGGTCCCCAGCAACAGAAATCCAGACGGCATTGACCATCCCATTTTTAAGTCAATGCTATGTACAATGTTACGCTTCGACAGCATAGTATATGCTGGCGACATTCTCCTCTACAACTCAGCGTTACTGTGGCTGATGCGCCTTGAGTCAATACTTTTTCCAACAGCGATGGAGCCCAGTACGCCTTCGGATATTGAATGGATCCAAACAGCAACCTCGCATCACCCAAACAACCCTTTACTCCTTCCGGGTGAAGCGCGATTTTTCTTGCAACCAGCAGTAGAAATCTGTCGATCGGTAGAAGACGTCTTCGCCCGCCTTTCGGTAACGCAGGATGTTAGTATGGGGTTGGCTTTACCGATTGCAGTAGCGACCTCAGTTATTGAACAGGACAAGCTTCTCATGACATGGCTAAAGGAAATGCAAGACGCGTTTGCATGGTCAAAAACACCTCTAAAGTGGTGGAGCAAGAAAGTAGACTCCAAGCCGAGTCGAAGCGACTGAAGTGTGACCCAATAATATGATTCTGACGGCACATCAACTGGTGAACCAAGGCGGAAATAGAGGTTTGGAAAGGAAATCGGATCTCGATAATTATGATCCTTTTGTCGGCAGCCCGTCACTCTCTGGACGGAGCTGAAGTTCGGTGCTAGTACTGGCGATGGGATCGGTAGGACGGCGCGTGGAAAAAATGGGCAGGCAATGGGAAGCTCTGAGAAGCTCAGAGCATCAAGCGAATGAAAAAAAAACGGATAATTAAATGGAAGATCTCGCCATATTAACGTCGTGGCAAGCTTCAACCAGCTATACTTGACTGGGCATTCACTACTCAGTACATAGCTTTGCATGTCCAAGTGTTGAAATGGCCATTAGAGAAAGTAGCGCGCTTTCGCTTAGAACGAGACTAGCCAGATTGGTTTGGCGTGCTGGAGATGGAACTGACGTCCTCCAGCACGCGGGCTGGAGGCTCTTGGGTTTTCCCTCTTCGCAATTCCAACCTTCTCTCGACTTTCCCATCACAACCTCCCACACCCTCCACCTTCCACCCTCAATTTCATCACTTGCATTATCTAAATACGGATTTCCATCGCGGCAGACTCACTGCGCCCTCCGGTTGAGCTCCTCGGTCCGTGCGTCATAACATCATCAACTGTCATCAGCTCTGCAACTAAGGCGTCTTCAATCTACTCGTCCCAGAAGTGCGCGCGTTCAATCGTCATGGCGGATACCATCACTGCAAGCTCAGCTGAGCTCCCGGTGAGGGACGAAGTTGCTGGTGTTGTCGACGCGGTCACCGCTACCAACACAGACGCGCCGGCGACGACCACAGAAGAGCCTGCTACCGAACCAGCTCCACCGCAGCCTACTGTTGAAGGTAAAAAGCGCCTCCATCTCATTGTGTAACGCGTTGACTGACGAATGTCTCAAATCAGACGCTCCTACCGACCCCACCGACACGGTCGCGAACGGCGAGACACAAGAAACAGGCTTGGATGCCACAGCTGGAGCGGATGAGGGCGACACGACAATTGCAGATGGTCCGTAATACTCAGAATTTCGCCTTTACTCTGCTATAGCTAACGCTGATCCAGACGCCGCCGCGGGAACAGATGGCGCAAGCGCGTCCAAGAAGAAAGAGAAGCGCAAATCCACATCCGGTGTTCCAGAGCACAAAGCCAAGAAGCTCAATCGTAAAAAGTCTACGGCTGAGTTGCACCTGAACGTACAACCCGGCGACTACTGGTTTGTTCAAATGAAAGGCTATCCTCCTTGGCCTGCGGTAATCTGTGATGAGGAAATGCTGCCAATTACCCTGCTTGACAAACGCCCTGTCAGTGCTGCTCGTTCTGATGGCAGTTATCGCGCCGACTTTGAGGAGGGTGGTAAGAATGCTCGAGACCGCCGCTATCCCGTTATGTTTTTAGGCACCAACGAGTTGTGAGTAGAGTCAAGCCCCTGGCACTTGTTTGATACCTGTATTGACGAATCCCACAGTGCTTGGCATGTAAACACAGACCTGTCGCCTTTGAGCCTTGAAGACGTCAAAGCAACCGTTGAAGAAGGCAAACAAGGAAAGAAGTCAAAGGCTCTGTGGGATGCATACAAGGTCGCATCTGAAGCACATGATCTCGTCTATTTCAAAAACATGCTTGCGGAGCATGAGGAACGCCGGAGGCAGATCGAGGCGGAAGAAGCCGAACGTGAAGCCAAGAAAGCTGCCAAAGACGCGAAGAAGAAGAGCAAAGACGCGGCTGGCGATGAAGATGTCGAGATGGAAGACGCGGGAGAGGATGGTGAAGGCGCCAAGAAGTCCTCGAAGAAGCGCAAGAAGGAAACAGAGGAAGATGGAGAGTCTGGCAAGGTGAGGCACCTCCTCTTTCTCCGTACCCAATCTATATGAAGCAGCTAACGCTCCCTAGCCGTCCAAGACTCCGAAGATGAAGCTCAAGGTAAATGGGCCGAAGACTCCGACTGAGGACTCGTCCAGCAAACCCAAGAAGTCGTCGAAGCCCAAGAAGCCAAAGGCTAAAGACGAAGAGGAAGCAGAGGGTACTCCTGCCGAACCAGAGATGACTGAAGAAGACAAGCGCGAGAAGAAGGAGAAGATGAGTAAGTCTAGTGCCGCGAGTTTGACGATGCAATCACTGACTGGTCTAGTCCTCTATCTCCGCCACAAACTGCAGAAAGGTTTCCTATCGCGAGACCATTCTCCAAAGGAAGAAGAAATGGACTCGATGAACCAGCAAATGAAACAGCTGGAGCAGTATCCTGATCTCGATGCCGGCATAATCAAGAGCACTAAGATCAACAAGGTGCTCAAAGCCATTTTGAAGCTTGAGGATATACCTCTTGAAAGCATGTATAACTTCAAGGACCGCTCTTCTCATCTGTTAGCAGTTTGGGCTCCAGCCCTCGGTCTCGATCCTATTTCCGCTGGTGCAGAGCTGGCTTCATCCGCGCAGCCAACTACGAATGGCTTCTCTCACGAAAAAGTTGGATCGGAGGCTCCAGCAGATGAGCCGGTGAAGACCACAGACGTGGCTGAGGCAACTGAAGCTGCGGGGTCTGGTACTGAGATTAATGACGCGAAGGTGGAAGCTGACGTGTCCATGCACGAAGCCCCAGAAGAAGCGGGCGAGCCTGTCCTCGCAACAGAGGAGGCGATTGCAGCCGTATAGGCTGCCTTTTGAAAATGTTTCTGGTCGTCCAAGTGCTATGACTCTGAAACGGCGTGTATGGGAGACAGATATCACGACCGGAGGGCGAATCTTGCGGAATCTAAAGATGGGTAGGGGTGATGCTGGAAAATCCTTTTGCGACGTGACTATCCCACCGGAACTGGCTTCAGCGGCGCGCGGATACACTTTGCGGTCAATGCTGATACGGGTTAGCATGTGTAAATATTAGTATGTATTAATTTCCGGTGTCCTCCCACGGTTAAGATGGCACGTTGACGATTGCCAGCTCTCAAAAGTCGGCCCCCGAACGTTGCGGGACATCAGGCGCCCCGTCGTAGCGGCCATTTAGATTGCGATTGGAGAAGGCTACCAGCCGAGGCCATGGACGAGCCATTTTTCGTGTCGACAGAGCTTACCATAGCCTGGTAGACATTGGACGATAGCAAGGCGACATCTAGCGCTATATGATGATCAAGGAACACAATCTTGATTTTTCTCCCCACTTTATAATGTTTTCATTGTGATCCCAGTGCTATCGATAAAAACGTTGCGGTCTGGTGGTGGTGAGAAAATCTCGCGTATAACGCATATCTGCTCCAGCGAATGCACCAGATCTAACATACTCGACGCGTCTATCTATCCGTGGCCTCATTATCTCCCAGTTTTCGAGCAAAAGTAGAGGCCATAAACCCATCTCAGATGGAAACAATCATGTGAGTCTCTTCAGCTCCTTGTTGGTGAATGAGGCATAACTTCCATTGCCACCTCTGCCACCGACCCTATGGAGACTTGACTGTCCATGGCAAGCTGAGCTTCTTCATCTCAACTGCCAGCTGAAAAATATAGTCAAGACTGTTTGGATAGTAAGCACGGGACTCTGCAACGGTGGTTAATATTCGAGAAACCGGGTATCGCATACCTTTCGCATTGCGTCTTCGCCTTCTCCCATGTATCGCCCCATACATAACTAGATGTGTCAGTGTTTTCATAGAAAGTATAAGACTCTCGATTGCCTACATTCCATGCCGCCTTACCAAGACGGCACATGTATCTGGGTGCGCATCGATCGCTGCCTCCAAAGTCTCAGCCAAGTCCTGTTCCCTTCGGAATTCCGGTTAGACCTCACGTTCCACATGGTGGGAGGAATACGCTTACTGTGCGGTATTCTCGATGATTGGTATCTTTAGGCGATCGTAATATCCCATGTAGCCCTGCTTCCCTTGACCCTTGGGAATGCCTTTGATCTGCTCCAAGTGCTCGATCTCGAAGCAGGCCTGGTGTCCGAAGTCTCGCTCTACCAGAAGCGTAACAAGCACCGCCCATTGTGAGTGCGTATGGATACAGCACCCGGCTGCACGCTTCTCGAAGGCCGCTAGAAAGAGCGGAGTGCATTGAGATGGTTTGAGAGCCTAGAGGATGATCAGCCTGGATCGCAACGGTTCGGGCCTACGTATCCCAAAGCTCGTACATTAGGTCTTCGTAGATATTCCTTCGTCTTGAAATCCATCACAAACATGTGCTGAGGCTGCAGACGCTCCTTCTGAACACCTGATGGGGCGATATAAATGTGGTCACTCTGCCTGATACTCGTCCCTCCTCCGGTCCCAGTGACCTATGGGTCAAAATTATTATAAATGCCTCATTCTGGCTTATTGAATGCTACGTACCCAGCCCAGGGTATAAAATCCAGCGCATAGCTCGCAGATGAGGTTTGCTGGGTGCTTTGGATCGTCCGAATGAACGAGATGGTCATTTGAACTCGAAGCTCCGTTGAGTGACATTGCAGCACTAGAGTTATTTTGAGACTCAGCTGATACTCAATTGCACGCCAGGCTCTTTCACTGATAATTTTGCTGGAAAAGTTTAGAGCTTCGAAAGCACTCAACAGAATGCCAAGAGGTAGCGACGTCGGCCGCATCAACACGTGGGAGTCGACTGAACTTCATCCACCAAAATCATGAAGCTCGATCCCGCCGTTCTTGAACTGCTCTCCTTGTCTCCATCTAAGACCACGGTATCCTCTGCTGGAGGTGGAGGGTGTTCTGCGGCTTCGACTTACAAAATTACCACTACCTTAGATGATGGTACTAAGAAGCAATTCTTCATGAAGAGTGGCAATGGCAAAGACGCAGAGGCCATGTTCAAAGGTACACTTGAAGTGTTTAATGCTCGTGACCATCACTTGAGACTCATGCTCATCGAGTATAGGTGAACATGCATCACTTGAGAGCTTGCACAATGCTGTGCCGCTCCTTTGTCCTCAATCCTTTGGTTGGGGTCAATTTTCTTCACCTTCGTCTACGTATTTCTTAGTCACAGATTTTCTGAATCTCTCGAGCCGGTCGCTATCATTCTCAAAAGGAGACAAGACCATGCCACTGGCTGAGAAGTTGGCCAAACTACATACCACTCCCGCACCTGTACCTGAGGGTTTCTCTAAGCCCGTTTTCGGCTTTCCAGTGACAACATGTTGTGGTGATACTCCGCAAGATAATTCATTCAAACAGAGTTGGGCTGACTTCTATGCCAACAATCGTCTTCGGTTCATTCTGCGCCGGTCTGAGTTATCCAATGGCAAAGATGCAGAGCTCCAAAAGCTAGTCGAGACGACGGCGTCCGTAGTAGTACCACGTTTGCTGGCGGATGACCATCTCAACAACGGCGAAGGAGTTACACCTGTGGTTGTCCATGGGGATCTGTGGAGTGGTAATGCTAGCCGTGGATCAATCGGAGATGGTGATGTACAAGATTTCGTCTACGATCCGTCAGCTTGCTATGCACATAGTGAGTATGAACTTGGTATCATGCAACTCTTTGGTGGGTTTGGTGAGGCTTTCATGAGACAGTACCACCAGTTGTGCCCAAAGACGGAACCCGTAGATGAGTACGAAGATCGGATTGCTTTGTACGAACTGTAAGTATTTGAATTGACTTGGGTTTATGTTGAAACAACTGACTGTAGGCAGGTATCATCAATTAAATCATCATGTTAGTTGGCTTCTCAATTTCGCACAACTACAAGCTAACGTTGACTTGCCTAGGCTCTATTCGGCAGCGGATATCGATCAGGAGCACTTGCTCGAATGAAAAAGCTCGTATCCAAGTACGTGGAATAGGAATGTCATTGAGAACCTTACGGAGGTAGATCAAATGCCTTTATTTGAACAGCTCCTACAGTCAACGATCAGAGGAATGCACTCGTTTCGTTTATGTATCTGGAGCCAGAGCTCCTGCTCGCCGTGAATATGCAAAAGCTTCTGAAAAGCCGCCATACATGACAAGGCGCTTGAAGAGGGAATTGGCTGAAATTTATCCGAAAACTGTATCGATAGAATATATCCCATCGCTATGCTATGGATACGTATGCGCCAACTCATGCCCGTGAACCAGGTTTTGAGTGATCCAATCCAGTACGCCGTTCTAAGAATGGGTATCAAGCAACAGATAAAAATGACCGCAACTTGTTCCTATGGCCCACCTCTTGGACTTTGACGCTTTGGTTGAAACCTCCTAATCCCATAGCTAAACACTACGAACTCGTTGGATTTCGGATCGTACGCTGCATCAACGTCTAGTGTTGCTCTCCCTGTTGTGCCGACTACCTCAACCAGCCCTGTTACTAGTATTGATCCTCGTGGAATATCAAAAGTGTATGGCTTTGTATTCTGCGACATAGACCGCATGAATATCATTAGCGTGAACGGCCTTTGGCTACTTGGAGAAGGCAGGCCTGGTAGCCTCGGAAAGCCAAAGCCAGTCTGTTCAGGATCCGGAGACTTTGAGGTGACATCTTTGGATGAAGCTGATGCATCTTGAGACGTTGTCCTCTGCTTCGTTGCATCTCCCACCGTTTTTGAGCCTGCAGATAGGCTCTGGCCACGGACGGTTGTTTCTCCTCGGCCCTTCTGAACTTGGCTCTGTGGTGTTGGGTCATCCAGTCGACGTACAACAGGTCCAAAGCCTAGGAGATATTTTGTGGCTGCCAAAACAGACCAGAAAGCGGCTGTTGGCATGATGATCCGCTGCAGCTTTTGATAATCAATCTGACTCATAGGTTTCCGAACCCAGGCAATGTATTCATCCCCAATCCTCAGACCGCTAACTTCGTACTCGAGCGGTGGCCCATCCGGAAACTGAAATTCTACCCAGCTCTTTCCTCTCTTCATATCAATCTGCCCAAAATGCCGCTCCAAGTTTCGCCGTTGAGATACTTCTGATCGGATTCTAGATATCATCCGCTGTTGAACGTCCCTGTGCATTTTCTCATCTCTGCTAAACTTGACGTACTCTTGCCATTCGGGATCTGAGCCTCTGTAGTATGTCCTGGGCATCTCCTTTGGCCAACTGAATGGAATGAATAGTGCGTCACCGTCGTCTTCGTATTCGTCCTCACCGTCCTCATCTTCATCGGAACGGGTATTGCGTTTTAGGTCGACATTCCCACTTCCAGCGACTCTCTGCGCCTGATCATCAACCTCGAGATCGTTTACCACGGGAAAGAAATAATGCCAGGCGACATACGCCGGGAGGGCGTAGAGTAGAGTGTTGGTGATTCGCTTCCGCGTGAACATGGGCGGTCTCTGGAAGCGAACACGCTGAATCTTGAAGGAGGAGCCATCTGCAGGTCTGTTCGGAGGCCATGAGAAGCGGAAAGGCCTTTGATTGAAGGAGGAAAAGGCCCTTATGCCCTGCCTTCTAAGCATGTGGACGGTTAAGTCGGCCTTTGCAGAGATGTGAAGAGGTGTGAACGCATCGATACAGGCTTTTTCGCCGCTGGAACCGAAGGAAGTACGATAATGTTAAGAGCGGTGGTTGAGCTTTTTCAAAAGAAAATCCTTGGGTTTGAGTTTGTGAGTTGGTGAGGCAATGGGCGCGGCCGCTGATATCGCAATGCGCCAAAACTCCGGCCACCTCCCTTGCTGGAGCGCTGCAAAGCTTGACGGCCTGCTGATTCAGCCTGAGGTGCGTGGGTTGCGTCGGATTGGTCGACTTCGGCGAAACGATGATGCGTGGCAGCTTCGTCGTCCGGGGCAGAGCTTCGAAAGCTGGGATCCAAGGCAGATAAGAAACAAGGACGGCATCTACATTTCCTGTCCACTGTCCTTCTTGATCCCATACTTTCACAATGAGGCTCGCTACAAGCCTTGCCGTTCTGTGGTCATTGACTCGTTCGCTTCACACTGTAGCCGCCTCCTCCCACGGCCATGTCTTCCTTCTCGACTCCGCATCATTGTCGGCTTCACATCACGAAACGATAGATCCTTCATCCGCCCGGCTGATCTTCGCCGAGAGACTTGGCCTTTCACAATTTTACGAGATTGAGGATGGCGATGAGGAAGTCATTCGGAGGATCAATGCATTTGGAGGCAGCAACCGGCGGTTACTCGGCAGCGACTCCTCGACCACGACGCCAACTCGGGTGTTCATTCTTGTTGATGGAGTGGAAAAGCTTCTGGACCTAGTGCCGACATCTCCCCATATCTCGTTTTTTGACATTGATCCTGCTCCACACCCCTCTCAAAGCCAACAGCTGGTGTCCGAACTTCTTTCCAACGACGGTCGCATCATCTCACCTGCCGTAATCAACACTCCGGTAGAACGGGCCTTGAAGCCGATTGCCGCTTTGCATGGCGCAAACTCGTTCAGTCGAGGACATGAAAGAACGATAGTCCATGTCCGGAGCCTTGCAGAGGTGCGAGCAACCTACGGCGATAAGAGCTTGGAGTACAAGGAACACTTGGAGTCGTTGCGAATCGCCTTTGACGGCCTTGCTCGCTTGGCCGCGGAAGAAACGCTCATTGCGACAGTCGTTCTGATGCCTCTAGAGCACCACTGCTCCAAGCAATCTAAAAATCACTATAATGTGAAGCGTGCTCAGCCAGCTGCAAAGATTCTTCGCCAAGAATCTGAAGAGCCTCTCGAAGTCACTCCCAACGAGACAACCTCTCCCTCACAAAGTACTGCTTCCTTCTCCCGAGCTCAAGCCACTGGTGCCCTTCCCTTGGGACCCATTCCAACCTGCTTCCCTACGGAATCGGAATGCGTGAGCGGAACAAATAATTGCACGGGCCATGGTGTGTGCAGCCTCAAATATAACTTGACAGTTAGCGAAAAGCCCAATTACTGTTTCAGCTGCGTCTGCTCCGCGGATGTAATCACCAATCCAGATGGAAGCCAAAGAACAACAAGGTATGGTGGTGGAGCGTGTCAGAAGAAGGATATTGTTGCACCGTTCTGGCTCCTCACAGGAACCACTATCTTCTTCATCTCAATCATTTCGTTCGCTGTGGGCCTGCTGTACACAATGGGAAACGCCGAATTGCCCTCAGTCATTGGAGCAGGAGTATCTGGCCCGCGACCGAAATAGGAGATTGAGCGGAAGAAAGAAGTAGAATGGATGTATTGTCACACTTATACCTCGCATGGCGTTTGGCGTACGGAAATCAGCGCTAGGACAGCGTATATTGTACAGTCACCTTGTAGCTCCCTTGAATACACTCCAATGCAAGGTTGAAATGACCCAGTTCTCCGATGCCCAAACATGCCGCCGTACCTGACTCCATACTGTGTAGAATACCATAGAACTGCTAGAAACGACGAAAATCTCAATGCTTTCCCTTCTTCTTTTTCTTTGTCCCGCCTCCTTGTGCCTTATCTGCCGGGCCTCCACCTTCGACCATAACCGTCTCATCGTCGCTAGTCTTGCCTGTTGTACTACCCGCTGTGGTCGCTTTTGATGTCGAGGTTGCAGTGGGATTCTCCGACTCCAACTCCTTCATAAATTCGGCTTGAACGCTAGCCTTCTTTCTCTCCCACCATTCCTTCTCCGTCTTAACTTGAGCTTGTAACTCGTCCATACGCTTCCGGACGATTTGATTGTTTGCCATCTCGTTTGCCGATTGGAAAATGTGCTGGCCCCAGTTTGGTGAGAACCCGTTTGCCTGATACAGCGTCAGTTAAGGATGTCCGGACAGATAGGAAGGAGTGGTATGTCACGTACCTCGTTGACAACGTCTCTCACCTCCTCCTCGATCTCCTTTTCGGCGCGCAGAAACCGTTGCCATAGTTCGTCGCCGATGCTTCCTCGTGCCAGCAAAGTGGAGAGAGCCTGCTTTGAGTTTCGAATCTGAACTATGCGGAGGATGTCTTCTGTCGCTCGCCGCAAGAGAGCAGCTTTCAGCACGCTGTCGGGGACCTTTGGTTCGCCGGCTTGGGGCTCGGTGTTACGGAGAGAGAGGTAGACATCGCGTGAGAGATGACGGCTGAACCATGGTGCTAGGTGTGCTGCTTTCGCTATGGATGCGCCGTTAGCAATGTTACGAGTTCTGGCTGCTAAAGGCGACGTACATGCTTTCCGTCTGCGGTACAGCGACGAGAAAGTTGCCAGTGATCCAACGAGGATTCCTAGGTAGATAAAGGGAAAAGCAAGGCCTATCCAATTCACCATGGTGTCGAATGTGAATTATCAGGGCGTGCGATCATGAGGAGGGAAGGGAAGGGACAAGGAGAGAGGTGTTGATGACCTCGATTGTAATGTTCAACTTTTGTGCGAAACGTGGCGTCTGAGTTGCAGCTGCGGTGGCTTATTAGAGCGGTTTCGGGATCGGTGAAAGGTTCGGGCAGGGGTCGCTACCAGTGCTACCGGTTCAGTGGAGGACCCGCTAAAGTCAGTAACTCGTCAGTCACTGTCCTTCGTTTTCCGTCGGTCTCTGCCTCTGTCCCGCCCTACGCCTTATTCCCTCAACCACGAACCTTGTCTGGCACAAACGTCACACGCGTTGGTACCTAGTGGATCCAGCCGCTTCAGGTACAGAACACCACGGAACACCACATCACTTCTGGTTTGCCTAGGTTGGAGCTTCTATCCTCCTCCACAAGCTTCTTCCTAGGCTGGCTCCATCTGCCTGAGCCTAATTTCCTCGTCTGAGTGGCTTTTCCCTCCCACTTGCCCAGTCTTGCCTTTCGCCACAGTATTATTACATACATCTTTTGCCTCATAGCAAGCTCAAGCTTCTGGCAACTGCAACCCGCAAAAAAGCTCAAGCTTGCATCGGTCAACGCCTACAGATACTGGCATGCTGTTACGATTTCGTGGCCGTGACGGCGCGTTCCGCCTCGATGCCACAGGAGATCAAACCTTCACTTCCTTAATTTCGAAAATTGCTGAGCACCTCCCAGACAACGTTGACCTCTCTACGCTGAAGATATCAAACCATCCAGAAAAGGGGGATGCACGTCTTGCGTCAGAACTGGGCGGACATCCCATCGGCCGTTTGGGAATCCCAAACGGTGCTCAGCTCTATCTACAATATCAATACATGAGCACCGTCACCAACGGTCATATTGCTCCAACGCAAAACGCCAACCGCTTGAATGGGAAGCCGGTGTCGGAGAAGGATGTTGTGCCTATCTCCACGGTACCTCTCGGTTCACCTACACAGACGATCAAGAATCCGTGGGATGTTGTGAAGCAGTCGGCACTTGACGATGCCCTTGATAAGAAAGACGGCAAGATTCCCAGGTCTCGAGATTATAAGATGTGCAGACATGGTGCAAAGGGCATGTGCGATTATTGCATGCCTCTCGAACCTTACGACCAGAAATATCTCACAGAAAAGAACATCAAACACCTATCCTTCCATTCATATCTGCGGAAACTGAACGCTGGCAAGAACAAGCCTGAGTCAGGAAGTTCTTACATGCCCCCTCTGAGCGAGCCATACTTCCGTGTACGACCGAATTGTCCGACTGGTCATCCGCCATGGCCCGAAGGCATCTGCACCACATGCCAGCCGAGTGCCATCACTCTACAACCACAGCCCTTCCGAATGGTCGATCATGTTGAGTTCGCCTCACCGGATATCATCAATACCCTCCTAGACTTCTGGCGTACCTCTGGTTACCAACGGCTTGGATATATGTACGGAAGGTATGAAGAGTACACCGAAGTTCCCCTGGGTACAAAAACCATTGTGGAAGCCATATATGAGCCTCCACAGGTGAATGAGGTCGATGGAGTATCGCTAGGAGAGTGGGACAACGAACGCGAAGTCGATGAAATCGCCAAAGCATGTGGTTTGGAAAGAGTTGGTGTGATATTTACGGACTTGCTCGACGCAGGTGCTGGGGACGGCACGGTTGTCTGCAAGCGACACATCGACTCGTACTATCTGGCTGCACTAGAGGTCGTTTTTGCTGCCAGGCACCAGTTGAAGTCTCCCAGGCCTACGAAGTGGAGTGAAACTGGCAAATTCGGCTCCAACTTCGTTACTTGCGTCATCAGCGGGGACGAAGAAGGTCAAATCACAATTTCATCATACCAAGCTTCGAACGACGCAGTGGAAATGGTTAAGGCGGATATCATTGAGCCATCCGCAGATCCTTCGGTCATGCTCGTCCAGAACGAAGAAGAAGAGAATGAACTAGGGCAGAAACGATACATCCCAGAAGTTTTCTACAGAAGAATCAACGAGTATGGCGCGAATGTGCAGGAGAATGCGAAGCCTGCATTTCCCGTTGACTATCTGCTCGTCACCTTGACACACGGTTTCCCAACCGATTCGAATCCTCGATTCCGATCATCTGGCACTTCAGCATTCCCAATCGAGAACAGGCAGGCCCTTGGTCAAAGCCAGGAATTCGGCAGTCTTGCAAAGCATTTGAAGGCTGGCCAAGGTGGACCGACACCTAACTCGCCTGCATCATTGAATGTTCTGTCTGACTTCCACATGCTCTGCTTCATCCACAGCATGAATATCCTCAGCAAGGTATGTATACCCAAGGTTGCGCTGACGGTTCCATTACTAACAGTATCTCTAGGATGAAGAAGAGCTCCTTTGTCGTGTAGCGAGTCAGCACGATCTTTCAGACGCGATTCAGCTGACGCAGAGTCCTGGCTGGCAAACATTAATGACAATTCTCTCAGAAAGTGGTGAGCGCCCCCTCAAACATCGCCTCTCCAATTATGATCTCCCTTCGCACCAAAAAAGACCCTCTGCTTTCGGTTTTGACGGCTCCCAATCACCTTCAGAAGAACAGTTGGCTAAGGCAGTCCGGAGGGTTAGCTTGAAGTAGCATTTCTACCATATTAGGTTGCGCCTTCTAGCTAGACTCTTATCTAGATATCACCGCGTGGCTCAGGCCCATCTCGACGGTTTCCCGCATCCATATACTTTGGCCACCGCGCATTCGAAGGGCGTCTGCAGAACCAGGTTGCATGGAGAGTTGCTTGGCTTCACCTTTCCTCAGTCACTTTAGGCGGAAAGCGAGACAGAAGGCTGCATAAGACGGAACATAGCGACATAGTTGGCAAAAGTCGAATGAAGCACAGTCGAATGAGATTTCCCGGCCCCTTCATCCTGCACATGTCGTATGCGTGGTGTTTGGTAATGATAATCACTATTTCCGAGCTCCGAGTATTTCATATCTATCCGTTCTCATACCACCACACAATTCCACAACGCAACTTATGAGCACAGTCAATAAATATTGCAATGTCCTCAGATGATCTCGCCATTTGTGTAGCTTGCTCAACACAGTTTGACGTCCCTCTAAGTAGTCATCCAGCAAATTGTAAAATATGTGACGTAAGATTGTCCAATATGCTCCTCTACCTCCGCAGGCAAGCACCACTAACTGCAGAGTGAAGGATCCGAGACAGTTTATTCCTCCAACGGGTCAGGCCTGGACGTCTTTAGCCAAATTGAAAGGATTTGGTTTCCACAACGTTTGGAAAAGTGATCCATATGATAAGCGTATCGAATCCATCTTTATTGAACCAAAGGTCGGCATCGGTCAGAGGGCGATTCTACTCAAAACCGACCACGGAAATGTGCTTTGGGATTTAATTGCATTCTTGGACGATGAGACAGTTCGGAAAATCAACGATCGAGGCGGGCTGAAAGCGATTGTGGTAGGTAAAAGTTTCCATTTACCCACATCTTCTTGAGAGACTCGAGATGAATAAGGACGATATATGATATTTGCCATGCTGCTGTTTCTAACGCCGGCTAGATTTCACATCCGCACTATTACACAACCCATCTGGCCTGGGCACGCGCCTTCCATTGCCCAATCTACATGGCAGCGGACGACCAAGAATGGCTCTCGCGGGCCGACGACGCCGCACGCCCAGCCCGCAAGTTCATAACGGGAACGACCGAGCAAATCGTCCCCGGCGTGACGGCCGTCAAGCCGGGCGGCCACTTCCCGGGCTCGCTGGTCCTGCACTGGGAAAACAAGCTCTTCATCGCTGACACCATGGTCACCGTGCCGTCGGGCCTCTACCACGTCGATCGTCCGCCCGGTACCACGAGCTACAGCTTCATGTGGTCGATTCCGAACATGATTCCTTTGCCGCCATCCGAACTGGAGCGAATGTGGAAGATCGTCGAGCCGTTTGAGTGGGAGCAGACGTACGGTGCGTTCTATGGTATGGAAGTGAGAGGGAAGGGCAAAGACGTTAAGAGGAGGATGCTGGAGAGTATGAAGATTCAGGTAAGGAATGAAGGCTGGGACCAGCATCCAATGCTGGTGTGGGAGGTGAAGGACGTGGAGCCAGGGAAGGAAGCAACGAAGCCGGCTTGACGATTATCTCCTGTAATCATCCGCTAGATAATTCCCATCAGCCTGCTGCGAGGATGTCGGCAATTCGAAGTGACAGGTCCAAAATTGCCAGGTGCTCGTCCGACCCGTCCAACAGCCTCTTATCAACCTCAGAGAAGACTAGGACGATCTTACTCTTCTGTAAATCTGAGATGCGCTCATCATAGATGACCCTGTCGTAGAGCTGAGAAGCGACTTGAGTAGCGCTCCATCCGTCCGCTACCATGCCTGTTACGACGTTTGCTACTCCTTCATATGAAGATGCCTTGTTGGATGGCTGTATGGCACCGAGAAGCCTATCAATGATTGAATCGGGCACAATGCCGGCAATTTCTTCCACAACTCGAACAGTGACGGAGCCACCTGTCGAGTCAACCTCCATCTCGTCTTCATCATCCTCAACCACTCTCTTCTTCGAATTCTTGGTTCCTGGCGTGCTCGATGCTCCAACCAGCCTCGCCGCACTTTGAAGAAACGTGATTGCCTTTCTCAGATCGCCGTCAGAGCACTTCACCAGCGCGTCCACAGCGCCCTCGTCCAGCTTCACACCCTCCAACTCAGCAATATCTTCCAGCCTCTTCGCAGCGTTGCCCTTGTCGAGGCTCTTGAAGCGAAACTTGCTGCACCTGCTGGCGAGCGGGTCGATGATGCGGGTGACGTAGTTGCAGACGAGGCAGAAGCGGGTGATGCGGGAGTAGGTTTCCATGGTGCGGCGCAGCGCGCTCTGCGCGTCCTGCGTCATGCTGTCGGCCTCGTCGAGGATGATGATCTTGAACGGCGGGCACGGGTGCCGCTTGCGATACTGCTCGCCCGCGGGCCCCGCCGGCGGGTTCGACAGCTGCTGCCGCGCGAAGTCCTTCACTTTCTCCCGTACGATGCTGATGCCGCGCTCGTCCGACGCGTTGAGCTCCAGCACCCGCGAATGGATGAGCTCTGGCCCGTATAGCTGTTTGGCCAGGGCGAGGATGGTGCTGGTTTTACCGGTTCCTGGAGGCCCGTAGAAGAGCATGTGTGGCAGGTTGGATGATTGAAGCGTTCGTTGCAAGACTGTGATGGTGTGATCCTGCGCCGTCACATCTGACAATGTTTTGGGACGACTGGGCAGTGGATTTCAAGTCAGCGTTGGAATCAGATTCAGGTTGTCAATGAAACATACTATTTTTCTACCCATGGCTGGAGTCGATTCGTTTCTTGCTTAGGGCCAGCAGATTTTGACGAGCCAGAAGCAGCAGCAGCAGCAGCTTGTCGTGCTTTGATATCGAAGAAGCTGGCCATAGTGGCGAAAGCGCGGAGGATAGTGTGTGTGTGTGGAGAAGCAGGTCAAGTCAAGATGCAGGAAGAGACGAAGGAATGGTGTGCGGACGACGCGCCGTTGACGCGGCTCTACACGAAGTCACGGAGTAGCATTGCTGGCTTAGCGTGGGCACAGGGATGGACTGCTGCTTGTCCCTGAACTCGGGCCTCCTGTTGCTCCCAAGCGAAGTGGGTGTCCTAATAACTGACCATGATGGAGATCCTTCAGCCAGGACCACAACCACAAGCTTTCTAGCATACCATCTCGTGCATTATATTGCTTTTAAAGGCAGGGGAATGGGCAGACGACCGGACTTTGGAAATGTGTATGCTTGCATCTGCGTTTCATTCGTTGTCGGTTGCTGTTAACCTAGGCATGGCCCGACAAAGCTACCTGGCGTAACATGTGCGGCCGTAAGAGTGTGCTCACGAGGCGAGTACTTATACGGCTGCCTGTGCTACCATTTCTCGAGCTCTTCGCATATTCGCTCTTTTAATTATCTCAATTGATACCCCATAGCGAATAGAAATTAGATCTCCACATCTTCTAAAAGCTACTCTTGGCCAGAATGGCGTGCCCACCGGAAATCACCCTCAAGAACCTCAATGGCATTTTCATCCTGGTGCGTAGACTACACTCACGCAAGTTGTTTGACGTTTGACTGAAGCGCATGTAGAACAAGACCGAGTCGGACGAATTCGATGGAGTTCTGCAGCTCCAAGGCATCAGCTGGCTCATCCGCAGAGCCATTGCCATGATGCCTGTGACCCTTCACATCACCTCTTACACCGATGATGAGGGCAAATTCCACATTGATGTTGTGCAACCCGGTGCAGCTGGAATCAAAGGCACCACTGAGAAGCGAATCCTTGATGGTGAATTGGGAGATCACCAGGATCACATCTTCGGCAAAGTCCAGACCACGAACAACTGGGCTAAGGTGGCCGATATCACCGACGACGATAAAGAAGATGAGGCGCTCTTCAAGAGCAAATGGCTGCCAGAAAGTCTTGAAGGTGACGTCATCGACAATCACGCGACGAGCGTTGGCAATGGCTGGGTTGCTAGGCAGATTTGGGGATTCCAAGAGTTCGATGGTGTCCGGAAGTATGCGAGGAACATTGTAGTCAAGAAGGGTGACAAAGTCGAGAGGGTGACGATGGTGTATGACTACAAAGGACCCCTTAAGGAATAATTTTGGAATCGTGCGGCTCCCAAAATGCATGATTGTAAGAGTCTCCACCCCTTCTAGCTGGTAGCGTGATTGGCATTTAACTGTATTATTTCCTTGTTTGAAGCTGTGGTAAATACCAAAACCGTACAAGCTTTTGGTTCATTATGAACAGCTACCAAGACGCCTATGTTGAATGCTATTTTCTTTTCTACATGTGCATGCATTCGTCTATTCATCGGGCGTAGTTGAGTGTACCATCCAGTATCCATACCTCGCCATTCGCTACTCTGTCCGCAACTTGGGAGACTTGGATGTTGCCAGGTTGTACATATTGCTTTCCATCTTTGCTTTCCCACCAGACCTCATTTCCTGCCAACGTCTTCACTTTGTCTCCCTCTATCCATGGGCTTGAAGGTACAATGTGAGCCTCAACAAATCTCCGCAGATTCTCTTGAGCTCGGTTCTGCCCGTCATCACCAGCGTATGCTTCTGTTCCAAGCCTTTTGTAGTCCTCAGGGTCTTCCCATGGCTTCCTGGGCAGCCTCTGCATCGCGGTATTGTCGGGAGCAAGAATGGTTGTGTTCAGCTTGGACGACTCGAGTCGCGAAGAGACGCTGTCAATGTCTCTGGTGAAGGACGAGAAGATGCCTATCTTCTGATTTCTTGCGATGACATCAGAAATCAAGAGCGAAGAATAGGCAGATGCCTTTTCTTTTCCGCTGGATGGATGCATGAGGGGAGATTGGTCGTTGAGAGCGGCGTCATGGAATTGTGGTTGAAGAAAGGGTACGAGCTGGCAAGACACCCCTGTTGCCAGCAGAAAGGTTATGAAGAACGATGGTGACAATAGTTTCCGCATGGTTCGTAAGGCGTATTGTGGGTAAGAAGACGTTTGAAGTGCAAAGTTGAAAACGGACGTCATCTGCTGGCAGGTGATCGCGTGCCGCTACGGTACTTCTGCTCCCACTGGCGCGAGATTTCGCCGGCGCCTTATTAACTGCGCGTCGTTTGATGCAATCTCTTCTTCGATGCTCACCACCACTTTTGCATGAAGATGCCGGGCTTTCAACTCCCGAATATCACCGAGGATAACCTGAGAGATTACCATCGAAAGCATTTTCCAAATACACCAGCTCCGGAAGGTTCACTTCTTCAATACCTACCGACGATAGATGATGAAGACCACGAATATGACGATTATCTCGGCTACTACCCTGACGGCACGGAGAGAACTCTCACGGACGAGCAGATTGCTATCTTCAGACATAGTGAGGTGCAAAAGATGATTCGACTGGTTCGAAAAGCCGCAGATGATGGCACACTACCATCCTCAGAAACGGCCGTGGCAGAAGCCTTGACGGGTACTCGAGACACGGAGGAAGGCCCTTTGAACACCACTGTTTCGGAGCCACACAGGCAAGAAGTACGGCTTGATGCCACCAAGGTGTTTATTGGTCAAATGCATCCAGATCAGTCATCAAGAAGTAGCGGCCAGCCGACGAAGAGACCAGCAAATGGAAGCTTAGATCACAATGCATCGCAAACGAGACCTAGAAAGAGACGCAAAAAGATCAACAACGAACGTCGTACGCCGATTAATGGTATTCGTTATAACCCAGAGGATTACCTGGACGAAAGCGGAGAGCATACTTTCCGTCGAAAGTGTAGAGAAGCAGATGAGATCAAGGAAGAAACAGTAAATCTCGATTATTGAAATCATGGTTCTTCACGAAATCTAGGTACATATGTCGATACAAGGCATCCTGGCTTGTGCATGCTGGTCGCTAAACACTCTACATGATGGAGTCAACTTGCTCTCGCCTTAGAGGTACGTGAACCATATATTTCTTGTTCCTCTAGACGTTCAGTCCTTAGTGAGCTTCTTAAAGCTATGCATCCTCGGGCTGTAGCAATGATGAGATATTTCATAGTCGTGTTATTCTTAAACGGAAGATTCGAAGGTCGACGGTACTGAGGTGTCCACTGCGAAACCAAGTGCTGTCGTCACTTCGACCATGTCGACTAAAATCTTCTCTCTGAGCAATTGAGCAGCAAGCTTCTGGGGTCTGGGTACTTTGTATCTGTTCCTAACTGACAAATTGTCGCAGATGCATAAGTGGTGCGACTCCGGTAATCCTAAATCTACAAGCGACGGCTGGTGAACAATCCGGTGCTGAGTAGATTCAAGAAGGAATGCTTTGCTGCGCATCGTGTATACTGTATGTGTGTCCTCGGGCAGAGATGGGTAGCTTATACTGAATTCAACCTGTGGGTCTGATACTCAGCTGGGAGATGGACGCTTCATCTCAAGGAATGGAGCCGGAAGTGCAGGAGGACAAACCGAACATACTTCTTCTTCTACGATTATTAATGTTGGAAGAATAACGGCAGAAACAGATATGTCCGTATCAACGTCTGTCATACTTTCCAAATGATTTTCCTGGTCATGCCACAGACAACTCGTACACGCCGTCATTCCCTTCTATCGCGGTTGTAGGGCATCAGGAACTAGAGTCAAAACGGATTTCGCACCTGCATTCTTAGCCCTTGAAGGTTCCTTGTACCCGGTTCCCCATTGGGTGATTATTAACCACTCCGCGCTCACCCATTGGAAGCCAGGGATCCGATCAAGCTCCACTTCACGATTCTTCCTAATCATTTCTCTGGCCTCATGGTTATGATCTCATTTGGACGCTGTAAGGTAATTCTCCCATGAAGCTAGCTGATGCTGTAAGCAACAGTATGATTCTATGCGAAACTTTATATAAACTTCGCAGATATCTTCCATCTAAGTTCGGACAGTAAACGCCTTCATCAATCATAGGAAAACCCAAACTCCCACCAGATCAGCCTGTTGTTCTCCATTTATTTAATTCAACAGTCATGACTTTCGTCAGTGTAACCAACAACAGTATTCCTTTATCGAGCGGTGAGACCATTTTCTACCGCGATGCGGGCAACCCAGCAAACCCCACTGTCCTCTTGCTTCACGGCTACCCGACGTCTTCACATCAATTCCGCAATCTCATCCCTATTTTAGCCGATAAATATCACGTCCTCGCGCCGGATTTTCCGGGATTTGGCTTCACGACTGTACCAGAGGGCTACATCTATACATTTGACAATCTTGCGACATCAATTGGCTCCTGGCTAGCACAGATCCCCAACTCGCCCTCCAAATACGCAATCTACATATTCGACTATGGCTCGCCAGTCGGACTTCGTCTCGCCCTGAAGAACCCTTCCGCAATCACGGCCATCATCTCACAGAATGGCAATGCATACGAAGGCGGCCTAACTCCAGCTTGGGCGCCAATACAAAAGTACTGGGCTAGCGGGAGCAAAGAGGATCGCGAAGGCATCCGCATGCTCACCCAAGCCTCCACAACGAAGTGGCAGTACGTAGAAGGCGCACAGGACCCGAAAGCAATTGCGCCGGAGACGTACACGCTCGACCAAGCGCTCATGGACCGGCCAGGGAACGCCGACATCCAGCTGGACTTGTTCTACGATTATCGCAACAACCTGGCTCTTTACCCCGAGGTTCACGAGTACTTCCGCAAGAGCCAGCCGCCGTTGCTCGCCGCCTGGGGCTCTCTCGACCCGTTCTTCGCCAACCCGGGCTTGTTCAAGCAGGATCTCCCGAAGGCGGAGGTGCACGAGTTGAAAGCGGGTCACTTCGCGCTCGAGTCGAACCTGGCCGAGATCGCGGAGTTGATCCTCGACTTTCTGGCCAGGAATGTGAGCAAGTGATTTGCTCTGAAGCTTTTCGAGGAGACCGATCGAGAAAGCGGGAAGATAGACTCCAATTGCGTGCTACATCGGGTATCTTTAGAAGGCTAGGACAAGAACAGGCTAACACAAACAAAAAAAATCCAGTCATCCCTAAATTAAAAAATCTTTTCATTTCCGAACTTTTCAAACGCGTTCTTCCACATCTTTCAGTTGAAAATCTTCCAGCTCTTGATGTCCCACTGTCGGCCTGTTCGGTGAGAATTTTCCCGTCTTGTTCAGCTTTGTCTCGGTGATCCACTTGCGAAGGAGTATGGCAAAGTGGACAATAAGGAAAACGATAACAGAACCCACAAGGATACCGATGATGTAACCAGCGACAACTCCGCTACCATGCTTTTGAATGTTCAAGAAATCGTAAACGTAGAAGTGATCGGTGGCATGCGTGATGTACGCGAGAGCGAGGTACAGCCCTAAAATTATCACGATCGCGATGGCGTGTAAGTAAGGGAGAGGGTCGGTTCGAGGGATTATGATTTCAAAGAGAGCGAAGAGCGAGTTGAGAGCGTGCTGGGAGACGTTGCTGTAGACGTCAAAGCGGCCGCTAAAGGACGAGAAGATGAGACTCCAGAATACGACTACCTCGTTAGCGGTGTATTAAGTCACTGAGAGGAAGAGACTTACTTGTGACGAGGAAAGGGAATACGGTTATTGTGCTATAAAACACGGCGTGCGCTATTTGGAGTGCTTTCGGCCATGATGCAAGGAAAGGTACTCCTGATCGCCAGTAGATTGCAGTGTGCATCGCAGCGAAAGCAAAGTAGAAGGCAAGCCCCCAATAAGTAAGGCTTGTGAAATAGGCCTTGAGTTGAGGCACGGATGTTAGTCTAGATTCAGAACGGGGAAATATTTAAGGGGAGCCGAAATATGAGCATGAGTCTGTCAACACGCAGTTCTCTTGCTTTCAATGTCTTCCAGGTAACCGAGGAAAGAAGAGCTGCGGAGGAGTTGACATCTGTATCGCTACCATACATACAAATTCGTGTCTTGCCGACGAAGGGCTGTTGGCGTTATCATGGCCGAGCACGGCGTACAGAGTAGCGAAGCAATAGAGGGACATGATTGCTCGCAGAATGAACAGAATAGCTGGGCCGACTAGCCATGATGTCGTGAATCTCACAGCGTCAAAGGGCGTCGGTTGGGGTTTCCTGAAGAGCTTCATTCTGGCTTCGATACTGGTAGTTCTGGCGAGGATTGACACACGTCGAACTCTGTAGAAGATGGCAGCTTGGGAACAGTTGAAGCACGTAAACACGTAAAGACAGTTGTCATTTGGAAGGAGAAAGAGGGTGGGAAGAAGATATCTTTGTAGGTCGTTTGAGGCTTTGATCAACATCCGAGTCGTGTCTTCAGTTCAGCTCAGGTTGCGGCTAAGCGCCACAAGCCAACCGCAGTTGGTTGTGTATCCAATGGAATCAATCCGGCCGTGAAAGAACCCTGTAAAGTGTCTTAAGACAGCATGGAAGTGTCGCGAATTAATAAATTTAGAATACATACCTAATTACTGTCAAAACTCGATGGCGCGATGCAATTCAGACCACTTCCAAATATCGCTATAATCAGTTTATCGGTATATCAAATTGATTATGTAATCCAGCTCTCTAGAGTTGTTTGCCTCCTATTTGAG
>Ga0335072_10001647_pt1 | contig 35927 bp, 40 predicted proteins | sample Lox_Sample_21_FD_206725 | JGI IMG/M metagenome (GOLD analysis project Ga0335072, IMG submission 206725) | Soil microbial communities from Loxahatchee National Wildlife Refuge, Florida, United States - Lox_Sample_2.1 | ecosystem: Environmental > Terrestrial > Soil > Wetlands | place: USA... | reverse complement strand
GCTTGTCCGATGATTATCAGCAATTCATCGGCCTTGAGCATGAGGCCACGTCCATGGCCATCTGGCACGTGGATGTGGTCACCGGGCTGCTGCAGACCGAGGCTTATGCCCGGCACATCATCAGCAGCTACAGCCGGGTGGAGCCGATCGCGCCGGGCATGATCGGGCGGCTGGTCCGGGTGCGTATGCGGCGCCAGCAGATCCTCAACCGCGAGGGTCTGCAGTTGTCGGTGGTGCTGGATGAATCGGTGCTGACGCGGCGGATCGGCGATGAGTCGGTGATGTACGAGCAGCTTCAGCGGCTGGCCCAGGAGGCCGACCGGCCGAACGTCACGCTGCGGATCCTGCCCCTGGACGGGCAGCACACGGTTTCCGGGGAGTCCTTTGTCATATTCGGCTTCGGCGAAGACAGCGATGCGATGCTGCAGGACGTGGTGAGTACCGAGCAGATGCGCAGCGGCTTCATCTTGGAGGGGGAGCGGGAGACGTACCTGCACCGGATCGCGTTCCAGGCGCTGGCCGAGGCGTCGCTGGGCCCGGCGGAGTCCCGGGCGCTCATCCTCGAGGTGGCCCAGTCACACTGGTCAGGTGCCGAGCGGCATGCCGCTGGCGACCGTGTCGTGCAGCCTTCATAGCGATGGGGTAGCGCGGCCGGGTCCGCGCGCGTACCATGACGTGCTTACCGGCGACGTGTCCGGTACTTCGTGGGTATAACAGACCTTCACTGGGCCATAGTGTCACTTGAGGGCAAAGCCGCCCGTAGGTGCCTGTGATGCTGTTAGGCTAAAAAGTTAAGTGGCTACGTTATGTAGGGCCTCACCTGCATTCCGTGGTCACTTCCGACAATATACGACAATCAGTGAGGTAAACGGTGGGAATACCTATACCAGGAAATTCGGCCGGAAGGCCAGTTTCAGGTTCTTACTGGGTTAAGAGCTCGCTGAGTTTCGCCAACGGCAACTGCGTCGAGGTGGCTGATCTAGCTGATGGGGAGATCGGCGTCCGCAACAGCCGGGACTCCGAAGGGGCCGTTCTGCGGTTTACGCCGGACGAATGGGATGCGTTCCTCGGAGGCGTGCGGAACGGCGAATTTGATCGTTTCGGCAGGAAGTAACCAGGAAGTAACCGCATTAGCGTTGTGCCAGGAAACCGCCGAAGCTGGACATCGGAGGAAGGGCCCGCCAGGGCCCTCCTCTTTTCTGCATGGACGCTCGAAGCCTGACGGCGCCCCCACCGCCAGCAAGATCTTGACCACCCGGTTCCGCAGCTCCCGGATATGATCCACGGGCTGTCGAACAGGTCACCAATCGTGTCCGTCCTCCTCAGGACTGCTTGCCCTGAATTCGGTCCCGATCGGCTCGCGGATGGTGGTCCCGGTACGTACACTGCTGGAGACCTAGGGAGACCGGTGATGGCCGAGCCGGAACATGACATGCCCGTGCCAGTCGATCGCGGCCAGCTGCGAGCGTCACACACCGACCGCGAGCAGGTGATCGGCACGCTCAAGACCGCGTTTATCCGGGGCGTGCTGGCTAAGGACGAGTTCGATCTCCGGCTGGACCGCACGCTCGCGTCGCGGACCTATGCGGACCTGGCCGCGGTCACCGCGGACCTGCCCGCCCGCCCGGCCGAGCCCGCCCGGCCGCTCACGCGGCCCGACAATGCTGCCGCGTGGGGCGTATGCGGGCTCATCGTGGCCGCCATGTTGACCGTCGTCGTCATTCCCGCCGGCCCGACCATCGGCGCGGTGATCCTCACGGGCGTCGCCATCTACGGCGCCTTCTGGCTGCTGGCCGGGATCATGATGCTCGCCGCCCGCCACGGCCGGACGCGCCCGCCTACCCGCCTGCCATCGCCCCGACGATGAGGTAGGGTTCGGTGCCGCTGGCCACCGCGTCCGGCAGCGGTGCCTCCGCTGGTTCGTGGGACAGATCCTGCTGGCACGCGAAGAACCTGACGAACGCCCGTCGTTTCCCGGTCCGGTGATCGCGGATCGTGCCGCGGAGCATCGGGTACCTGGCCTCCAGCGCGTCGAGCACCGAGCCCTGGGTGACCTGCCCGCCGATATCGAGTTCCACCTCCCCGTCCACGTGAGCGAGCGCCCTCAGGTGCGCGGGCAGGATGACCCTGATCATGAGAGGGTTTGCACCTCTACCGAGAGCACGGCGGGCAGGTCGCGGACGATCGGTTCCCACGTGTCTCCCGCGTCGGCCGAGCCGTAGACCTGCCCGCCGGTGGTGCCGAAGTAGATGCCGCAGTCCTCCAGCGAGTCGACGGCCATCGCGTCGCGGAGCACGTTGACGTAGCAGTGATCCTGCGGCAGGCCCCTGGTCAGCGGCTCCCATTCGTCGCCGCCGGTGCGGCTGCGGTACACGCGCAGCTTCCCCTCGGGCGGGAAGTGATGGGAGTCGCTGGTGATCGGGACCACGTAGATCGTCTCCGGCTCGTGCGCGTGCACGTCGATGGGGAAGCCGAAGTCGGTCGGCAGGTTGCCGCTGACCTCGCGCCAGGACTCGCCGGCGTCGTCGCTGCGCATCACGTCCCAGTGCTTTTGCATGTAGAGCACGGACGGGCGGGACGGGTGCATCGCGATGCGGTGCACGCAGTGGCCGACCTCGGCGGCGGGGTCCGGGATCCCCTCGGAGTGCAGCCCGTGGTTCACCGGCCGCCAGGTCTGGCCGGCGTCGTCGGACCGGAACGCGCCCGCGGCCGAGATGGCCGCGAACATGCGCCCTGGCGACGAGGGGTCAAGGATGATCGTGTGCAGGCACATCCCGCCCGCGCCCGGCTGCCAGGACGGCCCGGAGCGGTGGCCGCGCAGGCCGGGAAGCTCCTGCCAGTGCTGCCCGCCGTCGGTCGAGCGGAACAGCCCGGCGTCCTCCACCCCGGCGTAGACCGTCTCCGGGTCGTCCGGTGACGGTTCCAGGTGCCAGACCCGGGCGAACTCCCACGGGTGCGGCGTGCCGTCGTACCACTGATGCGTCCCGGGCGTGCCGTCGTAGCTGAACTCGTTGCCGACCGGCGCCCAGGTCGCGCCGCCGTCATCGGACCGCTGGATGACCTGGCCGAACCAGCCGCTGGACTGCGAGGCATACAGCCGGTCCTGGTCGGCCGGCGAGCCCTTGACGTGATAGATCTCCCAGCCCGGGAAGTGCGGCCCGCTCACCTCCCACTTCTCCCGCTTGCCGTCCGAGCTCAGCACGAACGCGCCCTTGCGCGTCCCGACCAGCACTCGCACACCGCTCATCGGTGCCCTCCTTCAGAGTTGTACCCCACCGTGACTTGGACGGCGGCGCGACCGGAAACTCATCGGGCCCCGGCACTTGTTCACAGTAATCCGGCCCAGATCCGTTCAGCAGTCCATGACCAGCATGTTTGCGCAGGTCAAGCCCTACTGGCGGGCCGGGAAGGAGGTGGCGCGGCAGCGTGTTACATCCCTGGTGGGATGATGTCGACCGAGGAGGCTGACCATGGCGCTGCCCTATGATCCCGCGGCCAAGCTGCAGGAGTACGCCCACCCCGAGATGATCGTCACCACCGAGTGGGTGGCCGAGCACCTCGACGACCCGGGCCTGGTGGTGGCCGAGTCCGACGAGGACGTGCTGCTGTACGAGACCGGCCACATCCCGGGCGCGGTCAAGCTGGACTGGCACACCGAGCTCAACGACCCGGTCACCCGCGACTACGTCGACGGGCCCGGCTTCGCCCGGCTGATGTCGGACAAGGGGATCGGCCGTGACACCACGCTGGTGCTCTACGGCGACCGCAACAACTGGTGGGCCGCGTACGCCCTGTGGGTGTGCTCGCTGTTCGGGCACCCCGACCTGCGCCTGATGGACGGCGGACGGGCCAAGTGGATCGCCGAGGGCCGCCCGCTCAGCACCGACGAGCCGAAGCACCCGCGGGCCGACTACCCCGTCGTGGACCGCGACGACACCCAGATCCGCGCGTTCCAGGACGAGGTCCTGGCCCACCTGGGCCGGCCGCTGATCGACGTGCGGTCGCCGGGGGAGTACACCGGCGAGTTGCTGCACATGCCCGATTACCCGCAGGAAGGCGCCCTGCGCGGCGGGCACATCCCCGGCGCCAGGAGCGTTCCCTGGGCCCGGGCCGCCGCCGAGGACGCCACCTTCCGCACCCGCGCCGAGCTGGAAGCGATCTACCTGACCGAGGTCGGGCTGCGTCCCGATGACGACGTGGTGGTCTACTGCCGCATCGGCGAGCGGTCCAGCCACACCTGGTTCGTCCTCCACCACCTGCTCGGCTTCCCGCACGTGCGCAACTACGACGGGTCGTGGACCGAGTGGGGGAACACCGTCCGGGTCCCCATCACCCGCGGGGACAGCCCGTGAGCACGCCCACGCTCAACCCCCGGCTGCAGGAGATCGTCGACGATTTCAACGCCGTGTCAGGCAAGGACAAGCTGCAGCTGCTGCTGGAGTTCTCCCAGGAGCTGCCCGCCCTGCCCGACCGTTACGCCGAGCATCACGACCTGCTCGAGCCGGTGCCGGAATGCCAGTCGCCGCTGTTCCTGGCCGTCGAGGTCGAACCCGACGCGACCGTTCGCCTGTTCTTCGACGCGCCCCCCGAAGCCCCCACCACGCGCGGCTTCGCCAGCATCCTGCACGCCGGGCTGGACGGGCTGAACGCGGACGAGGTGCTGGCCACGCCGGGGGAGTTCTCCAGTCAGCTCGGACTGCAGGACCTGGTCAGCCCGCTGCGGCTGCGCGGCATGGCCGCCATGCTGGCCCGGATCAAGCGTCAGGTCCGCGACCAGCGCGGCTGACCCGTGGGGGTATCGCACTCTCCCGCCGCCGGGCTTACTGTTTTTATTTCGGCCGAACGGGGCGTGGTTCCCGCAGCCGCACCGGTTTAATGTTGGCCTGTGGCCGATACCAGGCATCCGGGCACGCTCGCCCGGACGCACGAAGGGCAGCCTGGCCTGCCCCGCGGACGCAGCGGCCTGCCGCTGCTCGCCGTCCGGGCCTCGCAGCGGGAGCGGCTGCTCCGGTCGGTGATCGCCGTAGTGTCCGACGTCGGTTACCCGGCCGTCACGGTGGCCGACATCGTGCGGCGGGCCCGGGTGTCCCGGGCCGCCTTCTACGCCCACTTCGCGGATAAGGAGGAGTGCTTCCTGGCCGCGACCGGAGAGGGCAGGCAGCTCATGTTCGCCCGGGTGGTGGCCGCGGCCCGCGCCCTGCCGGACGGCGTCCCGGACGAGGAGGTGATCCGGACCGCGTACCGCGCGTTCCTGGGCTTCCTGGCCGACGAGCCGGCCTTCGCCCGGGTCTTCTACATCGACATGCCCGCCGCTGGCCCGCATGCGGTGGACCGGCTCGAAGCCGCCAGCCGCCGGTTCGCCGACCTGAACCAGGTCTGGCACCAGCGGGCGCGCGAGCGGCACCCGGACTGGCCGGCCGTCCCCTACGCGGCCTACCTGGCCCTGGCCGGGGCGGCTGCTGAACTGATCCGGTCCATGGTCCGCGCGGGCCAGACCGAAGAACTTCCGGCCCTCGAGGATACGCTCGTCTCCCTGCATCTGTCCGTCCTCGCGGCCCGTCCCTGGCACTCACACGAGGAGGCATGATGACGTCACGGCCGGATTTCGGGTCCGACTACGGCCATGAGCTGTGGGAAGAGCCTGACAACATGGTGCCGGGCGAGCACACGAGCTCTGCGGAGTTCGACCTCAAGGCGGAGGAAGAGGAGGCCTGGGAGGTCGAGCACCTCGATCCGGAGGACAACGAACTCCATGTCCCGGGCCACGTCTGCCAGCGGTGCGGGTCACAGATCAGCGCGACGCAGGACGCCCGGATGCTACTGGACGGTCACTGGATCCACGAGGTGTGCCCCGTTCACCCGTCCTAGGTCACCTCGCGGTCCAGGCCGTCCCGCGCGTATTCGACGAGCAGGTCGCTGAACGACAGGCCGCGCTGCTCGGCTCGGGCCGCGAGCCGCTCGGCCAGCAGGGCCGGCAGGACGACCGTGCGGCGCACGCAGTCGTCGCTCTCCCACGCCTCGTCCGGTACCTCAGACACGCTCGCTCCTCTCCACCGCCAGGCGCGCCGGCTCCTCCCGCGGGACGTAGCGGCGCAGCACGCGGTCGCTCAGCAAGCCCAGGCAGCTCAGGTTGGGGAAGCCCGGCCCCTGCGCCAGCCCGGCGACCACCGGGAGGTGCAGCGGCGGGGACAGGCCCGCGACCGACAGGTCCACCTCGATCCGCCGCTCCAGTTCGGCGCCCGCCAGCGCGTCGTCGAGCCGCCGGCGCGCCTGCGGGCCGAGCAGGCCCTCGAACCAGCGAGCCTGGAAACCGATCGCGACCACCACCAGGTCGTAGGCGACGTGCTCGCGCTCGTCACCGTACTCGATCGTGACGGCCACCTGCCGCTGGCCGGCCTGGACCGCCACCGCCCGCCCGGCCAGCGCGCGGAAACCGCGCGAGGCGTTGAGGATCGTCTCGGCCTGCTGTGAGAAGACACCCCGGTCGGTGCGCACCAGGAATTCGCGCCGGTGGGCCTCGGCCAGCCCGGGCCAGTCCCCGGGATCGGAGTACAGCCGGTTCTCCTCGTAGCTCTCCCCGCGCGAGTACAGCACGCCGCGGCTGGTCAGCACGTCGACCGACGAGTGCCTGGGCAGCTTGGCGAGCAGGCTGATGACGACCGAGGCCGCCGTTTCCCCGCTGCCGATCACGCACGCGTTCTGGGCGACCCGCGTGGTGTGCTCGTGCAGCCAGTAGGTGCGCCCGTCCAGGACCCGCGGGTGCCGGTCCGGCTGGCCCGCGACGCGGATCGGCGGGCCCGCGCCGGTGAAGGTCACGCCGTCGGCCCAGATCGCCTCGCCGGGCTCCACCGCCACCCGCCACCGCTCGCCGTCGGCTTCCAGGCCGACCACTTCGGCCTCGATGATCTCGGCCTGCGCCTTCTCGGCCACCTCGCGCAGGTACCAGCTCCACTGCCGGTGCGTGGGCCGCATCCGGCCGCGGTCCACCCAGTCGGCGTACGCTCCCTTCCTGATCAGGTGCCGCTGCCAGGTGAAGTCGGCCATCGCCGCGGTGACCGCCGCCGACGCCGGTCCCCAGCTGTCGGCGTACGGGAACCCGATGTCCTTCTCCGGGGGCGTGCCCAGCGGCAGCAGGCCGCTGGTGTAACCCTGCCGTCCGCTCCAGTTCCCCGCGACCGCGCCCCGGTCGATGAGCACCACCCTCGGCGCGCCAAGCCCAGCCGCGGCCAGGGCGCGCGCCTTGGCCGCGATCGCGATTCCCTTCGGCCCCGCACCCACCACCGCCAATGTCGCCCTACGCATTCGCGCCTGCCATCCGTTCGGAGATGAACAACCGCGCTCTAATCTGCTTGTTGGTCAGGCCGTCCTGGTCCCGGCCGAGCGCAAGCCCCCAGGGCTGTTACGGTACCGAGCCGGCTATTCCGCCGATGCCGGCCCGGCATCCGCGCACCTGGCGTTCTTCGCTGCCACCGGCCGGCCGCCGTCCGCCAACTGAGGCTTGAACATGCGGTGGCCTGGGAGGAAGAGTAGGAGGGTCACTCAACAGAAGGAGCGTCGATGAAGACCAAGGCAGCCGTCGTCTACGAGCCGGGCAAGCGCATCGAAGTCGAGGAACTCGACCTGGACAAGCCGAAGGACGGCGAGGTCCTGATCCGCTACCTGTACGCGGGCCTGTGCCACTCCGACATCCACGTCGCGCACGGGGACCTCGAGGCACGCCTGCCGATGGTGCTCGGCCACGAGGGCGCCGGGATCATCGAGGAGGTCGGGCCGGGTGTGACGCGGGTGAAGCCCGGTGACCATGTGGTGTGCTCGTTCATCCCGAACTGCGGCATCTGCCGCTACTGCGCCACCGGGCGCCAGTCGATCTGCGACTGGGGCGCGACGATCCTGGAGGGCTACCTGCCCGGCGAGCATTTCCCGCTGACCGGTCCCCGCGGCCAGTACGGCGCCATGTGCATCCTCGGCACGTTCAGCCAGTACGGCGTGATCCACCAGAACTCGGCGGTCAAGGTCGACGACGACCTGCCGCTGGACAAGGCCGTGCTGGTCGGCTGCGGCGTGCCCACCGGCTGGGGTTCGGCCGTCAACACGGCCAACGTCTCCCCGGGCGACACGGTCGCGGTCTTCGGCATCGGCGGCATCGGGATCAACGCGGTGCAGGGCGCCCGCTACGCGGGCGCGAAGAACGTCGTGGCCATCGACCCGCTGGAGAACAAGCGCGAGAAGGCGATGGAACTCGGCGCGACCCATGCGTTCGCCACCGCGGAGGAGGCGCAGGAGGCCGTCGTCCAGATGACCAGGGGCCAGGGCGCCGACTCGGCCATCCTCACCGTCGGCCTCATGACCGCCGAGGTCGTCGGGGCCGGGTTCAACATCGTCGGCAAGGACGGCATCGTCGTGCTGACCGGGCTGAACAAGCTGCTGGAGCCGACCATCCAGCTGCCCGGGACTATCTTGACGCTGTTCCGCAAGACGGTGAAGGGGAGCCTGTTCGGCGACTGCAACCCGACCACCGACATCCCCAAGATCCTGGGCCTGTACCAGGCCGGTGACATCAAGCTGGACGAGATCATCACCAGGACCTACACCCTGGATCAGGTCAACGAGGGTTACGAGGACCTGCTGGCCGGCAAGAACGTCCGCGGCATCGTGGTCCACGAGCACTGACCTTCATGACGATCCAGGTTGTCGGGCGCCGGCGCGAGCTGGAGCTGGTGCGAGCCGCGCTCGCGTCCGGCGCCCACATCCTGCTCGAGGGACCGCCCGGCACGGGCAAATCGACGCTGCTCAGGCAGGTCGCCGAATCCCGGCACACCGAGTTCGTCCTGGTCGAGGGCAGCGCCGAGCTGACCCCGGCCCGCCTGATCGGATCCTTCGATCCGGCGCTGGTCCTGGAGCGGGGCTACCGGCCGGAGAACTTTTCCGACGGCCCGCTGGTCCGGGCCATGCGCGGCGGCGGCCTGCTGTACGTCGAGGAACTCAACCGGGTGCCGGAAGAAACGATCAACGTGCTGCTCACCGTCATGTCCGAGGGCGAGATCAACGTGCCCCGGCTCGGCCGTATCGCCGCGGACCCCAGCTTCCGGCTGGTCGCGGCCATGAACCCGTACGACTCGGTGGGGACGTCGCGGCTGTCGATGGCGCTGTACGACCGGACCTGCCGCATCTCGGTCGGGTACCAGGACGCCGAGCAGGAACGCCAGATCGTCCGGCTCTCGGCCGAGCTGGCCAAGCCCGCCCTGGTCGCCGAGGCGGTGGTGCTGGCCCGCGCCACCCGCGAGCATCCCGACCTGCGCCACGGCGCCTCGGTCCGCGGCGCCATCGACTACGCCCGGCTGGTCCCCGAACTGGCCGACATCCGCGCCGTCCCGGCCGACGACTGGCAAGCCGGGCTGGACGCGGCCCTGACCACCCTGTCCGGCCGGGTCCGGCCGCACGAATCCTGCCGGCGTTCCGCCGACCAGGTCATCGAGGAGATCTTCCGGTCCGTGCGGGCCTCAGCAGGTGGTGACACCGACCAGGGGGAATGACGAGCCCGCCGACCGCTCCGGTGGCCGGCGGGCAGCGCCAGCAGCCCCGGTCCGGCCCGCGTGAGAACAAGACGACCGGGCGGCACGAGCTGTCCCGCCACGCCCGCTTCGCCGAGATCAGCCCCGAGGTCGGCGTGCTCGACGAGCAGGCCGCGCACCGGGCCCTGGCCGACGATCCGACCGCTTTCGAGCTGCTCGCCGCCATGACCACCGCGACCGACGAGAACCTGCGCGCCGCCGCGATCCGGCTGTGCGCCGCCCTGGTGCTCGAGCGGGCGCGGGCCGGCCGCGTCTCCGCCCGGGGCGTCTCGCGGCTGCGGCCGGTCCGCGGCGCCCCCGACGGTGACCTGGATATCGACGCCTCGGTCGAGGGTGTTTCCGCGGCCCGCGCCGAGGCCCGGCCGGTGGCGCTCGACGACCTGACCACCGTGCAGTGGGCCCGGGCCCCCACGGCCTTCGCGGTGGTGGTCGACCGGTCCGGTTCCATGACCGGGGCCAGGCTGGCGTCAGCCGCCACGGTGGCCGCCGCCTGCGCCCTGCGTGCCCCGGCCGAGCACGCCATCTTGTCCTTCGCCGGGTCGGTTGACGTCATCCGGCCGCTGGTCAGCGACATCGTGCCCGCCGTGGTGGCCGAGCGGCTGCTGCGGCTGCGCGGGCACGGCGTGACCCGGCTGGCCGACGCGCTGCAGGCCGCGCATGAGCAACTCGCCCGGGCCCGGGCCCCGCGCCGCGTGGTCATCCTGCTGTCCGACTGCCGCAGCACCGAGGACGACGACACCGCGGAGATTGCCCGCGCCCTGCCGGAGCTGATCATCCTGGCTCCCGCCGACGATCACGAGCAGGCCGCCCAGCTGGCCAGCCAGGCCGGCGCGCGCTGGGCCGCGATCGAGCACCCGCTGGACGCGGCCGCAGTCCTGGACCGGCTGCTCGAAACCCGCCCCGCCACCGCTTAGGGTCGTGTCATGATCGCAACCAATGTGCTGGTCGAGGCGCTGAGCCGGGGCGTGGCCGTCGATCGCCTGGTGGTCGACCCTGACGTGCTCGCCGCTATCTCGCACGACGACGCCGAGTGGGCGCCGACCGGGCAGGCCGCCGTGGGCGTCCGGGCCCGTTCCGAAGCCGAGGTCCGGCACGTGGTGCGGACCTGCGCCGGGCTGGGGGTCCCGGTCGTGCCGCGCGGGGCGGGCACCGGGCTGTCCGGCGGCGCCAACGCGGTCGGCGGCTGCGTCGTCCTGGACCTGTCGCCGATGGACCAGATCCTGGAGATCGACCCGGACAACCTCGTGGCCGTCGTCCAGCCGGGCGTGATCAACAATGACCTCAAGGCCGCCGTCGCCGAGCATGGGCTGTGGTATCCGCCGGACCCGGCCAGCGCCCGGTGGTCCACGATCGGCGGCAACGTCGCCACCAACGCCGGCGGCCTGTGCTGCCTGAAGTACGGCGTCACCCGCGACTACGTGCTGGGCCTGCGCGCTGTCGTCGGCGGGCCCGTCGATTACGGCGAGGTGGTGCGCCTGGGCCGGCGGACCACCAAGGGCGTCGCCGGGCTGGACCTGGTGGGCCTGTTCGTCGGCTCCGAGGGCACGCTCGGCGTGGTGACCGAGGTGACCTTGCGGCTGCGCCCGGCGCGGGCCGGGACGCCCCGGACGGTCGTCGGCGCCTTCGGTGACCTGGTCACCTCCGGCCAGGCCGTGGCCCAGATCACGCGACGCGGCCTGACCCCCGCGGTCCTCGAACTCCTCGACCGGCCGTGCCTGGAGGCGGTCGAGGACTGGAAGCACATGGGCCTCGAGGCGGACGCCACCGCGCTGCTGCTGGCCCGGGTCGACACCCCGGGGGATCCGGGCGCGGCCGAGGCAGCCGACATCGCCGCCACGATGACCGACGTCGGGGCTCTCTGGGTCGAGCAGTCGACCGATGACGCGGAGGCCGAGGCGCTGTTCGAGGCCCGCCGCCTGGCCTATCCGGCCCTGGAACGGCTCGGCCCGGTGCTCACCGAGGACGTGTGCGTCCCGCGCTCCCGGGTCCCGGCCATGCTGGAGCAGGTGAACCAGATCGGCGCGCGGCACGGGGTACGGATCGCCACGATCGCCCACGCGGGCGACGGGAACCTGCACCCCCTGCTGGTCACGCCGGCGGGCGACGACACCGCCCGGCTCCAGGCCCAGGCCGCGTTCGAGGAACTGCTCGACGCCGCGATCGCGCTCGGCGGCACCGTGACCGGAGAGCACGGCGTCGGGATCCTCAAGCGCGACGGCATGCGCCGTGAGCTCGACCCGGGATCACTCGCCCTGCAGTCCGCCGTGCGCCATGCGCTCGACCCGCACGAGATCTTCAACCCCGGCAAAGGCTAGCGCGACGCTGATAGCTGGGTCGCCTTCGCCGCCCGCGCACGCGGATAACCGGGCCGAGCGCACGGTAGCAGTGGCCGCTTCCACGTTGGCCGCCGCGGCGCCCCTCGGCGGACACGAGCTGGACACCTGAGACTGCTACCCTGCCCGCGTGGTTGTGTCCTGGAGAACGCCGACACCACGCCTACATACATCGCCGCCGTGACCCGGCGAGGGGAGCGCTTTCATGCGCTGACGGCCGCCATCGTCCGAAGGCTGCCTTTCGGCCTGTCGCGTATCGTCGCGCTCAGCGATACGATGGTCGCGCGCTGCGCAGCTCACGAATTCGCGCAGAAATATGGTGAGTGACCTGCCGGTTTCCAAGCGTCTCGTATCCTCTTATTCGTGGTGCACTGGGGAGATGTGGCGCGCTGGCTGGTAATCTTCGCGCCTCTTCTCGTTGGCAGCGTGGTGCTCCGGCTGTTTCAGCGACAGCGGATGACCAGGCCATGGAGCCGACCGGCGCGCTCTGGACGTTATCCGCTGCGGAGGCTCGGGGCGGTGCTGGTGGTCGTCCTGATAGTGGAGGCGGCGGCCTGGCTCGGCGCGATGGTCCTGCCTGTGTTCAGGGTCGTGAGCAATTCCGGGTTTTTCGTGGCGATGGTCATGTTCCTGGTCTGGTTCTACCGCGCCCGGGTCAACGCGGAGGGCCACGGCTGGCCTCAGCGCCTGCCGCCAGGCTGGGCTATCGGTGCCTGGTTCGTTCCGGTGGTTTGCTTTTGGTTCCCGTTCCGGATCATGGCCGATATCTGGCGGGCTGGCCTGCCAGAGCAGGCGCGCACGAACATTGCGATATTGCCGGGGATATGGTGGGCGTCCTTGCTGGCGTTCTTCTGCCTGCTGTTCTCGGTCGGCCCGCCGGGGCCCACGCATCCGGCCTGGTATGTGCGCATGCTAATTTACGGCACCGGGGTGCTGGCGGCGATCATGACGGCACTGCTCGTCCAGGAGGTGTCAAGTGGCCCGATCGGGCTGAAAGACGGAGATGCGCGGCTAGTGCCCTGAGTTGTTGATCCGCCCAGAGACCGGGGGACTGAGCATGGAACTGCTTCCGGAGATATTGATACCGCTGTTGATAATCGGCGGCATCGTGTATCTGTTCACGCAGCGGAACCGTGAGCGTTCCGGGAACGCTCCGCTGCGCGGTGAGATAGAGGCGCGGGTGTGCTTTGAGACCACCCTTAACCGGGCCAGCATTCTCGGGACAGGCGGATTTGGAGGCACCCGCGGCGTGTGGATTCCGTTGCGGGGACCAAAGCGGCTGATCGTCGGCACTGACGCCTTCATGGTCTCTGCGCCCCAGGCTCTCCGCGAGTTCGTATTCAGAGGACCTGGATCATCCATCGCATTCGGCCAGGCGGTGAGTCCCGACGACTGCATAATGATCACCGGGCAGGTTGGCGGCCGTCAGGTCAAGCTTGCGATCGCGGGCGGCAATCTGCCGGATATCTGGCAGGCACTCGCTGGAACCGGTGCCGCGCTTGTGTTACGAGTCGTGAATTCGGAATCATCCAGCGGCGCGCTGGAGTACCTGGTCGTCCCTTAGGTCAGATGGTCCAGCTGATGGGGTAGTTGACGATCGGGACGAACGTCACGCCGACCATCTCCGCTTCCCCGGCCGCGTCGACCGTCATTTCCTTCAGCTGGCTCATCTGGGCGGCGTGCTCGTCTGAGTCCCAGACGCTGATGTGCACGATCGAGCCCTCCGGCCAGACGCCGACGTAATAGTGAATGAGGCCCGGCAGCCGCTGGGTCGCCGGGATCAGGTACTCAGAGACCTTCGTGTTCATGGCGTCGACCTCGGCGAACCGGCGGGGTCGAAGCTGGCGCGCGAGACACGGACGACAGCGGTCGCCGACAACGACTCGGCCATGGTGATCCTTCCCTCGCCAATTACATTACGATGTACTATCAGAATATAATGAGCAGCCCGCAGACGAAAGCCGGGCGGCCGAGGAACCCGGCCCTGGACCAAGCGATCCTGTCTGCCGCGGGCCGCCAGCTCGGCGAACTCGGCTACGCCCGCATGTCGCTGGAGTCCGTGGCGGCCGCCGCAGGCACCACCGTGCCCAGCCTCCGGCGCCGGTACCAGAACAAGGCGGAACTGGCCGCCGCAGTGATCGGCTCGCTACGGGTCGAGGAACCACCCGTCGGCGCCGCGACCTCGCGCGCCCACGCCCTGGCGATCCTGGAGAACTTCCACCGCAACCTGCGAGCCACCCCAGCGCTGGCCATCCTCGGCTCACTGCTCGCCGAAGAAGAACGCCATCCCGAACTGCTCCGCCTCTTCAAGACCCGCCTCGTCGAGCCGCGACAAGCGCTACTCCGGCAAGCGCTGGCGGGGGGGGGGGGCCCCGCGGCCGCCCCCCCCCGCCCCCGGCCCACCCAAGACAACCGCGCCGAGTAAGGGCGCGACAAGCGCTACTCCGGCAAGCGCTGGCGGTCGGCGGCCTCCAGGAGTCCGCCGACCTCGACGCGCTCACCAGCATGCTCATCGGCTCCTTCTACGGCCGCTACGTCACCATCGCCGGCATCCCCGAGGACTGGCCGGACCGCGTGCTCAGCGCAATATGGCCACACGACACCACCTCTGACTAGTCGCTTGCTCCGCTCCGTCGCACGTAGTACAACGAACTGGTGGGAAGGCAGGCAGGCGTCGCGCTTTACGTGCTCGCCCTGGTAGCCGTAGTGGTCGGCGTGGACGTCCTGTTCCTCAGGCACCACTTCTGGGCGCGACTGCTGGTAAACGTCGGGATCGTCGTGGTGTTCGCGGCAGTCTATTTGGCGTTCCTGAAACGTCGGTGAGCACCGGTCGGTGGGCAGCGCCGCACCCGGCGCGCCTGATCCCGGGACGCCGAAACTGACCAGCGATCAGCCCGGCGCGATGGCCCTCGCGCAGACCCTGCGCGAGCTGTCAAAGAGGTCGAGGGCACGACGGGCTTCTTCCTGCAGGGACTCAATGGCCGGATCGCCGGCCGCGCGGGCATGGATGGCCGACTCCCATAGGTCGCGCTCGGCCTCGCGCCATGCAGGCTTACTGGCGATATCGATCTGCTCGAATCCGGCCTCAGTCAGGTCACGCGTCAGGTCGAGGCGTCGTGCCCACGGCGGCAGCCGCTCGTCCGCGAGGTTCGTCGCCTCCCAGCACGTCAAGACGAGCCGTCCGCCCGCAGTCAGGATCCGGCGGCATTCGCGGAGCATGTCAAGCGGCGTATCGGCGAACATGATCGTCTCGATGCACACGACCGCGTCCGCGGCGTTCGTGCCGACGCCGATCGCCGTGATGTTGCCGACGCAGAACGCGGCGGGCCCGGCGCTGGCCGCGCGCCTCGCGGCGGTCATGACGGCCACTGGCGAGAAGTCCAGGCCCAGCAGTCGGGCGCCTGTCTGGCGGGCAATCTCCAGGCTATAGCCGCCACGCCCGCAGCCGAGATCGACCAGCAGCTGTCCCGGCGCCAGGTTCAGCGCCGCGGCTACCTCGGTCACGCCCGCCCAGGGCAGCAGGCCGCTCGCGTCCATGTCTGCCGGCAGTCCCAGTGCCCGCCGGACAATCTGGTCGCGGAGTCCGGAACGGCCCATCTCGGCATACCACTGATCGAAGAAACCGGCATTCCGCGCCATGCGCGATATGGTCTCACGCCCGCGCAGATGCCCGAGATTCGCGCCGAAGCCCAGATCACGCACGGACGGCTACATTGCGACGGCCCGGTCAGGGTCGCGCCGCCCGCGCCCGGCGCCTAGCCTGTGCCCATGCCGATGGTGCGATCGGGGAGGACGCGCGATGGCCGACGCCGATGACGTGCGCCGCCTAGCCCTGGGGCTCCCGCACGTGGAGGAGATCGACAGCGACGGCTTCGACTTCCGGGTGGGCGGCAAGGGGTTCGTCTGGTCCTATCCCGAGCGCAAGCCCGGCCAGCGCCGGGTTATCCGGACCGACGTCGCGGTGCTGTACGTCGGCGACGAGGCCGAGAAGCAGGCGCTGCTCCTGGGCGAGCCCGCGATCTTCTTCACCACGCACGGTTACGACGGATGGCCCCTGGTGATGCTGCGGCTGGCGGAGGTGGACCTCGACCGCCTGACCGAGCTCGTGACCGACGCCTGGCGGATGCGCGCCCCGCGCGACCTGGTCGCCGACCTGCCAGAACCGTGCTGAGCGCGGCCGGTCAGCCGCCTGCGGCCGTGTCCCGGAGTACCCGGCGCAAGATCTTCCCCGAGGCCGACTTCGGGATCGCGTCGATCACTTCCAGCCGCCGTAGCTGCTTGTAGCTCGCTACCTGCCCGGCCACGAACTGCCTGATCTCGTCGGGGCTGCACGAGGCGCCGGCTCGCAGCGTGACGTAGCCGACCGGGATCTCGCCTGCTTCCTCGTCGGGCAGGCCGACCACCGCGGCGTCGGTGACGTCCGGATGCCGGAGCAGGACCGCCTCCAGTTCGGCCGGGGGAACCTGGAATCCTTTGTACTTGATGAGTTCCTTGAGCCGGTCGACCACGTACAGGTGGCCTTCGGCGTCGATGTGGCCGAGGTCGCCGGTGCGCAGCCACCCGTCGCAATCGATCATCGCCTCCGTCGCCTGCGGGTCGTTGAGGTAGCCCTTCATCACCTGCGGTCCGCCCACCCAGATCTCGCCCTCTTCGCCGACGCCGACGTCCGTCCCGGAGACAGGGTCGACGATCCGCGTCTGCGTGTTCGGGATGGTGACGCCCACCGATCCGGGCCTCGCCCAGCCCGGCGGCGTGATGTGCGAGGCCGGCGACAACTCGGTCATCCCGTAGCCCTGGACCACCTCACAGCCCAGCCGCTTGGCGCACTCGTCGGCCAGGTCGACCTTCAGGGGCGCGGCCGCGGAGAAGACCTGCGTCAGCGCGCTGAGGTCGAACTCGTCCACCAGCGGGTGCTTGGCCAGCGCGAGCACGATCGGCGGGGCCACGAACGACCGCGTTATCCGGTAATCCTGATGAACCCGCAGGAACTGCTCAAGCTCGAACCGGGGCAGCGTGACCACCGTCGCCCCGGCGCGCAGGCTGCAGTTCATCAGGACCTGCATGCCGTAGATGTGGAAGAACGGCAGCACCGCCACCAGGCTCTCGTCCGGCCTGAACTGGGCGGTGGCCAGCATCTGCGCGATGTTGGCCACCATGTTCCGCTGGGTGAGCATGACGCCCTTGCACAGCCCCGTAGTTCCCGAGGAGTACGGCAGGGCCACCACATCGTCCGGCCCGACCGGCACGTGCTCGGCCAGCGGCAGGCCGAACAGGTCTTCAATCGGCCTGGCCCCTGGCGCCTCGCCGAGCACGTAGATCTCGGCAACCTGGGCCCGGGCGGCCATCGGCACCAGCGGCGGGATGGTGACCAGGATCCGCGCGCCCGAGTCCCGCAGCTGGGTGTTCAGCTCGGTCTCGGTATAAGTCGGGTTGATCGTGGTGACGATCCCGCCGGCCATCGCGGCCCCGTGGAACACCACCGCGTACTCGGGCACGTTCGGCGCCATCAGCGCCAGCACGTCCCCCTTCCCGAACCCTCTGGCCACCAGGCCCCCGGCCAGCGAGCGGACCGCGCTGTCCAGGCCGGCGTAGGTCAGGGTCCGCCCGGACCCGCCGTCGATCAGGGCCGGCTTGTCTCCCTGAGCCCCGGCCAGCACGTAGCTCGTGAGCGGGAGATCCGGAATCTCGACGTCCGGCAACGGGCTGCGATGAATCATGGGTCCCTCCCTAAGCGATTGCCTCATTGTCGGCCTGGTGCCGGGACTGTACAAGGATGGCGGCCATGTAGAGCTCGTCGGGTTCGAGCAACATGAACGCGGTCTCCCGGCCCAGTCGCTGCTTCAGCCTCAGCAGAGCCGCCGCGTCGTCCGGACCGGCGACACGGACCGGACCTCCGGTCACGGGGCGCCTGGCGCGGTGAGCTCCAGCTGGATGCCATCCGGGTCCTCGAAGGGCAGCACGTCGATGCCGAACCCGGCCAGACGCGTGATCACGCCATGGGTCACGCCGTGCTCGTCGAACAGCCGGGCCGCCTGCTCCAGGTCCTCCCGGCTGGCCACGCCGAAGCTCAGATGGTCCAGGCCGACCCGGTCCGGGTCGAAGCGGTCACCGGCGGACGCCATCGGCCGCAGCCCCATCAGCAGGTTGCCGCGGATCATGACCACCCCGCCGAACAGGACCTTGAATACCTCATCCGCTGCCGGATCGTCGGGCGGAGGCGATTCCACCGCGACCTGAAAGCCGAGCAGGCTGGTGTAGAACTCGCGGCTGCGCTGTACGTCCGTCACCGTCAGCCGCAGATGGTGGATATCCCCGGTTGGAATCTGCCCTGGCATCGTGTCCTCCCGCCCCGGAAATCGCGTCTGACGCCATCTTGCGCGCTCGGGCATGCTCGGCACCAGATTCATCGAGAGGATCCGGGGAACCAAGGCGGGTAGGGTCGGCGGGTGGGCATCCCGGCGCACATCGCGCGGCTGCGGGCGGCCGTCGGGCACGACCTGCTCCTGCTGCCGTCGGTCTCGGTTCTTCCCGTCGACCAGGCCGGGCGGCTGCTGCTCGTCCGGCATGCTGGCCATCACGATGGGTGGGGAGTCCTCGGCGGCGCCGTCGAGGTCGGCGAATCCCCGGCCGAGGCAGCCGTCAGGGAGACCCGTGAGGAGACCGGTGTCGAGGTCCGGCTCGTGCGGCTGCTGGACGTCCTGGGCGGCCCGGACTACGAGGTCCGCTACCCGAACGGGGACCGGACCGCCTACGTCACCGCGGTCTACCAAGCCGCGATCATCGATGGTTCCCCGGCCGTCAGTGACGACGAGCTCAGCGACGTCGCCTGGTTCGCCCCCGTCCAACTCACAAGGCTGGAGCTGAGCCGGTTCGCCCGCGCCCTTCTCTCGGCTACGGGGTATCTCTGAGCCGGGGTGTTACCCGGCGCGGGCGGGGGGTCCGTGGCTGTGCAGGACCTTGGTCCGGTCCGGGTTCCACGCGGTGGTGGTCCCGTCCGGGTTGAGCACGAGGGTCCAGCCCCGCCGGTGGATCACCACCTGGTGGTGAAACGAGCACAGCAAGACGCAGCTGGTGAGACTGGTGGGGCCGCCGTCGGCCTTGTGCTTGACGTGATGTACCTGGCACGCCGGCCCAGTTCCACGCACAGCCGGACCAGACCGACCCGTCATCCAGCGCGCGCAGCTCGGCCAGCGAGACAAACGCCCAGACCTTGACCGGCTGACCGGCCCGCTCGGGCAGCAGGCCACTGGCCACCAGGCGGCGCATCGCTTCCTGCAGGCCGTCGTGATACCGCTGCTCCCGGGTCCGGGTGTCCTCCGCGCCCATCGGCGCCGACAGCGACTCCAGCACCGCCGTCACCACCGCCGCGCACTCCGGCGTCAGATCACCCGACATCACCCCGGCGCCGGCGAACGTGGTCTCCACCCGCACCTTGCGGTCCTCGAACACCTCATCCGGCCGGTCACCGTCCTCGCCGGGATCGGGCAGGGACCGGGCGTACATCTCCGCGGCCGGCTGCACCAGATCCGGCAGCTCCGCCCCGGCCGCCGCGGCCGCGACCAGGATCGCATCGGCCGCATCCCGGCAATCCGGCGGCAGCTTGTCACTCCACTGGCAGATGGTGATCCGGGTCCGGTGGATCAGCCAGGACCGCGGGCTGTAATCCCCGTCCGCCGCATAGCCCCGGGCGGCGGCGAACACGGCCAGCACCCTGGCCCGGGTCGCGGTCCCGGCCGCGTCCATCTCCTCCAGGGCCAGCAGGCACTCCCGCCTGCGCCTCGGCCGCCATCCCGGCATGATCAGCCTCGAACAAGTACCCCATCACGGCGCGGAGCATCCCCAGCGCCTCACCGGTGCTAGCAAACGCCGGAACGTCACCCATGAGGATAGTCACCTCCGTCCCGATGGCCGCGGGTCGATAGCTGTCAATGGGGTTCTTGGCTTCTCCGATCTCGTTTTCCGAGCCTAGTTCGATAGTAGTGGCTACCTCTGACCTTCTTGTCGAACGCCACGCTGATTCAGGCAATTTCTACTGCCCAAAATAACCTCACGTGTCACTCCACTTCTGGCAGCGGCGAAAGGCCCGGCCGGGTGGGACCATCCGGGCCGCCAGCAGCGGTCTGCTGGCGAGCGGGGCCACGCCGGGGGAGTAGTCGGCCGAATCCAGCCTGGTTTAGCCCGCTATACCGGCCCGGTGGCCACGGCGCGCGCAGGGCACCGCCTCCGGCTCGCGGAATCAGGACGGAAAGGCTCGTTCAGCCTCCGCCCCATCCGATTAGATCGTGGCATGGATGCAATCGCGGGCTCGCTGATCACGACCTTCGACTACGTCTGGGCCCGCCTGACCGGCCGGCTCAGCGGCCTGACCGACGACGAGTACTTCTGGGAACCGGTGGCCGGGTGCTGGTCGTTGCGCCAGGACCAGGATGGGCGATGGCGCCTTGATGGCGGCGGAGGGGGTGGCCCCGCCCCGGACCCAGTACCGGTGACAACCATCGCCTGGCGGCTCGGCCACCTGGGCGGGATGGCCGTCGGCGGCTTTGCCGACCGCCGGTTCGCAGAGGGAAAACTGACCACCGATCAGATCCCCTTCCCCTCCGACGCCAGCGCGGTTCCCGGATTCCTCGATGAGTACTACCAGGCCTGGCGCGCCGGGCTGACCAGGCTCACCCCCAGTCAGTGGTCTGCGCCGCTCGGGCCGACGTGGGGACCCTACGCCGACAGCAGCACCATCGACCTGGCCCTGCACGTCCTCGATGAGGTCATCCACCATGGTGCCGAGGTGGGCCTGCTCCGGGACCTCTACTCGCACCGCTCCACACTCCACGGCTGAGGGAGGCTCCTGCCGCAAGACGTTAGCCCCTGCAGGTTGGGCGGCTAGCGGCCCGGGCCTGTCATAGACCGGCTACCACGCGGTCGATCCAGCTGACCAGATCGTCGATGACGTCGTCTCGGTTGGTCTCGTTCAGGATCTCGTGCCGGGCGGCGGGATAGACGCGGACGGTCACGTCGGTCAGGCCGGCGGCCGCGTATCTGCCGGTCAGCGGGGTGAGCAGGGCCTGGCCGCCGTTGACCGGGTCGGCTTCGCCGACGGCGATGTAGACCGGCAGGTCCGGCGGCATAGCCGCGACCGCGGCCGGGTCGGCGACCCGGCGGGCGCCGAGGAACATGAGTCTGGCCGAGTCGGGGTCGATCCCGAAGCCGCAGTACGGATCGGCGACGTAGGCGTCGACGGTCGCCTCGTCGCGGGACAGCCAGTCGAAGTCGGTCCGAGCGGGCTGGAACGGGGCATTGAACATGGCCAGGTCCAGCGGCTGGCTCAGGTCCAGGGCCGGCTCGAGCACGTCGATGGCCGCGGTGCCGGTCAGCACCACGCCGTCCACGTCGGCGCTGTGATCGAGCAGGTACTGCTGGACGGCGAACGACCCCATGCTGTGCCCGAGCAGGATGAGCGGCAGGCCGGGGTGGTCGGCCCGGGCGTGCGCCGAGAGCAGGCCGATGTCGTCCACCAGGGCCGGCCAGCTGCCCTGGCCCAGGTTGCCGAGCGCGTCCGGATCGGCGCTGGCCCCGTGACCGCGGTGATCCTGGGCGTAGACGGTGAAGCCGGCGTCGTTCAGGGCCCGGGCTACGTAGTCGTACCGCTGGGCGTGCTCGCCCATCCCGTGCGTCACCTGGATCACGGCCCTCGGCTCGCCCTCCGGGTCCCACCGGTAAGCCGTGATCTGCGCGCCGTCTGACGACGTGTAGCGGAACGTACTCGATGGCATCTGAATATCCTAACGTAGATTAAAAAAATGCGGCGTCGCCTGACGGCGCAGCCTCAGCCGATCATGGGCCGCCGCCGGGGCCGAGGCTGGCGCGCCGCGGACCCGGGAACCGCCGCGGACCCGGGAACCGCCGCGGACCCGGGAACCGCCGCGGACCCGGGAACCGCCGCGGACCCGGGAACCACAGCCGAGTCGCCGGGCGGCGGGCCCAGCCCGTGCCGGACCAGGGACTGCGCGGTCCGGACCACTGCGTCCAGCGAACCCCGGCGCGGGTTCCACCACTCGGCCGCCCAGTTGAGTGCGCCCAGCACCAGCATGCGGGCGGCCATCGGGTCCAGGTCGGCCCGGAGCAGCCCGGCGTTGTCGGCGTCATGCAGCAGTTTGCGCCACATGTCGCCATAATGGAACGCCTCGGCCGTGTACCTGGCCGCGATGGCTTCCGGGACCTGTCCGGCGTTCCGGATCGACGCGGTGGTGTAGTCCGAGATCTCCAGCGAGTACCGCAGGTGCGCCTCGACCGCGGCGTCGATCCGGTCGAGCGGGCCGGCATCGGGCGGCAGGGCCGCGATCACCCGGGCCATGTGCTCGCGCATGTGCGCGATGCCCGACCACATGACCTCCTCGATCAGGTCATCCCGAGACGGGAAGTAGTAGTAGATGGCCGGCGCCTGGAGTTCGGCCTGGCCGGCCACGTCGCTCAGCCGCGTGCCCGCGTAGCCCTTCCGGCTCAGCACGTGCGCGGCGGCGTCCAGGATCCGCTCCCGGGTCCGCGCGGACTTCGAGCCGGCCTCTCCCGCACCGGGAGCGGCCACGTCCGGTTTTCTAGGCACGAGTCAACTATAGGCCGCTGGCCTTCAGCCGCCGCGGGTCAGCGATCGAGGCCGCCGTGCGCTATCAGCTGCGCCGCTATCACGTTGCGCTGGATCTCGTTGGTGCCCTCACCCACGATCATCAGCGGCGCGTCGCGGAAGTACCGTTCGACGTCGTACTCGGTCGAGTAGCCGTAGCCGCCGTGGATCCTGACCGCGTTGAGGGCGATCTCCATGGCGGCCTCCGAGGCGAACAGCTTGGCCATCCCGGCCTCCATGTCACATCGCTGGCCGGCTTCGTACCGCTCGGCGGCGTACCGCACCAGCTGGCGCGCTGCGGTCAGCTTGGTCGCCATGTCGGCCAGGAGCCCGCCGACCGCCTGATGCTTCCAGATCGGCACGCCGAAGGTCTCCCGCTGCTGGGCGTAGCGCAGCGCGTCGTCGAAGGCCGCCTGCGCCACCCCGACCGCCCGCGAGGCAACCTGGATACGCCCGATCTCCAGGCCCTTCATCATCTGGGCGAAGCCCCGGCCCGGCTCGCCGCCGAGCAACGCGTCCGCGGGCGCGTAGTAGTCCGTAAACGACAGCTCGCAGCTCTCCACGCCCTTGTAGCCGAGCTTGGGCAGGTCGCGCGAGACCTCCAGCCCGTCGCCGTGCTCGACCAGCAGGATGCTGATGCCCCGGTGCCGTGGTCGCGCGTCTGGGTCGGTCTTGCAGAGCAAGGCGATCAGCTGGGACCGGCGCGCGTTGGTGATCCAGGTCTTGGCCCCGTTGACCAGGTAACCGTCGCCGTCCGGCCGCGCGATCGTGGTCATGGCCTGCAGGTCCGAGCCGCCGCCCGGTTCGGTCAGCGCCATCGTGGCCCGCACCTCGCCGGTAGCCATCCGCGGCAGGTAGCGCTGCTTCTGCTCAGCAGTGCCGAAGTGCAGCAGCAGCTTGGAGACCACGGTGTGCCCGCCCATCGCCCCGGCCAGGCTCATCCAGCCGCGGGCCAGCTCGGCGGTGACCTCCGCGTAACAGGGCGTGGAGACCGGCGCGTCACCGTAGGGCCCGGGAATGGCCAGCCCGAAGATCCCCATGGCCTTCATCTGGCCGATCAGCTTCTCGGGATATTCGTTCGCGTGCTCGAGCTCGCGCACCACCGGCCGCACCTCGCGGTCGACGAACTCCGCTACGGTGTCGACGACCGCCTGCTCCTCTGCCGAAAGACTGCTCACCATCTGCTCCCTGAGGGTCGGCCCTAGCATTAATTAGACCCCTCCCGCGTCTGGAGGAGCATGACCATGCAGGAAGGGCCGTACTTCGACGAGCTGGCCGTCGGCCAGGAGTACCGCGGCGCCCCGGGCATCACGCTGACCTCGGGGCTGGCCGCCGCGCACCAGGCCATCACCGGGGACCGGCTCGCGCTGGCCACCGACCATGAACTCTGCCGCGAGGTCACCGGCGGGGGCCCGCTCACGTCACCCAGCCTGGTCTGGGACGTGGCGATCGGGCAGTCCACGGTGGTCACGCAGCACGTCAGGGCCAACCTCTTCTACCGCGGGCTGGCCTTCCGCCGCGCCCCCCGGCTCGGCGATACGCTGCGGACCTGCACTCGGGTCGTGGCGCTGCGGCAGAACCGGCCGCGGGCAGGCCGCGCGCCGACCGGACTCGCGGTCCTGCGGATCACCACCGTGGACCAGGAGCGGCGGCCGGTGCTGGACTTCTGGCGCTGTGCCATGCTGCCGCTGCGTGACCGGTACCGGCAGACCGGCCACGCCGACGACCTGGCCTCGGTCGGCGAGCCCGCTGGCACCCAGCCGCCGGCCGGGCTGGTCACCGGCTGGCGGCTGGCGGAGTTCGCCCGGCAGGCCGCGGGCCCCCGCCTGGCCGAGCTGCGGGCCGGGCAGAACTGGGCGGTGCCCGGCGGCGACGTGGTCTCCAATGCGCCCGAACTGGCCCGGCTCACCCTCAACGTGGCGATGGCCCACCACGACGCGCAGGCCGCCGGCGGCCGGCGGCTGGTGTACGGCGGGCACGCCATCGGGCTGGCCCTGGCCCAGGCCACCCGCTCGCTGCCGTCCCTGGTCACGGTGGCGGCCTGGCACAGCTGCGACCATCTCGGCCCGGTGCACGAGGGGGACACGCTGCGCAGCACGATCTCGGTTGAGCAGGTCGACCCGCTCCCGGACGGCGGCGGGCTGGTCCACCTGCGCTCCCTGGTCCGCGCCGAGGCGCCCGGGGAAGACGGCGGCGCCATCACGCCCAGCGGTCTCGGCTGGCCGGCCGAGGCAGGACACAGCCGGGGAGATGAACGCAACGGGTCCGCGCCGCGGGACGTCCTGGACTGGCGCTACATCGCCGTCGTCGCATGACCAGGTTGCGGCCGCACGCGCCCCGGCCCGTTCCGTCAAATGTCTTTAAGGAAGGGCACCGCCGCGGACCTGGTCCTCCCGCCGGACGCGGTGGCGGCACTGGACACCATCGGTGGGTAACCGCCGATAATGAGGCGCATGTACCCAGGCACGCACGCGGCCCAGGCGCCGGACCGGATCGCCGCCGTCATGGCCGGCACCGGGGAGACCGTCAGCTACGGAGAACTCGAGCGGCGCTCGGCGCAGCTGGCCCACGTGCTGCACGACGCCGGGCTGCGGCCCGGTGACGTGGTGGCCCTGCTGACCGAGAACAACGTGCGTGCCTTCGAGGTGTACTGGGCCGCGATGCGGTCCGGGCTGTTCATCACCGCGGTCAACAACCGCCTCAAGCCGGACGAGGTGGCCTACATCGTCAGCGACAGCGGCGCGACCGCGCTGATCGTCTCGGCCGAGCTGGCCGCCACCGCCGAGGCGATCGCCGCCCAGACGCCCGGGGTCAAGCTCCGGCTGGCCTTCGGCGGACCGGTCCCAGGTCATGACCGCTATGAGGAGACCATCGCCGCCGCGTCCGACGTGCCCACCGCCGACCAGCCGCAGGGCGCCACCATGCTGTACTCCTCGGGCACCACCGGCCGTCCCAAGGGAGTCCGGCCGCCGCTGCCCGAACGCCAGGTGTCCGAGCCCGGCGAGACCCTGGCCGCCCTGGCTGAGATGTTCTTCGGCGTCAACCAGGACACGGTCTACCTGTCTCCGGGGCCGATCTACCACGCGGCCCCGCTGCGCTGGTGCGGCGCCGTCCAGGCTCTCGGCGGCACCGTGGTGATGATGAAGCGGTTCGACGCCGAGCAGGCCCTGCGGGCCATCGCGGACTATCACGTCACGCACGCGCAGTTCGTGCCGACCATGTTCGTCCGGATGCTGCAGCTCCCGCAGGAGGTCCGCGACCGCTACGACATGAGCAGCCTGCGGGTCGCCATCCACGCCGCGGCGCCGTGCCCGGTCCAGGTCAAGCAGAAGATGATCGACTGGTGGGGCCCGGTCCTGGTCGAGTACTACGCCGGCACCGAGGGCAACGGCATGACCGCCGTCGACAGCGGCACCTGGCTCACCAAGCCGGGCACAGTCGGCCGGGCGGTCTCCGGCACCGTCCGGATCTGCGCCGACGACGGCGCGGAACTGCCCGTCGGCCAGACCGGCGTGGTCTTCTTCGAGAACGAGGAGATCCCGTTCGCCTACCACAACGACCCGGACAAGACCCGGGCCGCCCAGCACCCGGCCCACCCGGCCTGGACCACCCTGGGCGACATCGGCTACCTCGACGAGGACGGGTTCTTGTTCCTCACCGACCGCAAGGCGTTCACGATCATCTCCGGCGGGGTCAACATCTACCCGCAGGAGACCGAGAACGTGCTCGCGCTGCACCCGGCCGTCTATGACGTCGCGGTCATCGGCCTCCCCGACCCCGAGATGGGGGAGTTGGTCGCCGCCTTCGTCCAGCCCGCCGCGAGCGCGGTGCCCGGACCCGAACTCGAGCGGGAGATCATCGCGTTCGTGAAATCGAAGATCGCCGGCTACAAGGCGCCCCGGACCGTGCGTTTCGTCGATCACCTGCCGCGCAGCGAAGCGGGCAAGCTGGTGAAGGCCGAGCTCAAGGCCAGATACGCGCGATGACCGCACGCCGGGCCGCAATCTGCGAGGCGGCCACAGGCCGTAATTTAGGCCCCCTTGCCTCCACCCCATCTCCAGATCCTGGCTGTACCATCACGGCCATGAACCCACTGTCGGGCGTTCTTGACGAAGCATGGCGGATGTACAAGACGTTCGCCAAGCACCTCCTCGCGATCGCCTTCGTGATCTACCTGGGCGCGGCGATCATCACGGCGCTCCTGGCCCTGGCCGGCGGCACCGTCGGCCTCCTGCTCGGTGCCCTGGTGTCCATCGTGGCGGCCTTCGTGCTGCAGGCCACGCTGGTCAAGGCGGTGCAGGACGTGCGGGACGGCCACGCCGACCTGTCCATCGGCGAGACCGTGCGTGAGGCCATGCCGTTCATCGGCCCCGTCGCCTTGGCCTCGATCCTGGCTGGCATCGCCATCACGATCGGGCTGCTCCTGATCATCGTGCCCGGCCTGTTCCTGATCACCATCTGGGCGGTGATCGTGCCGGTCATCATCATCGAGCGGTCCGGGGCGCTGGCGTCGTTCGGGCGCAGCCGTGAGCTGGTCCGTGGCCACGGGTGGCACGTATTCGGCACCCTGGTGCTGGTCTACATCATCATGCTCGTGGTGAACATCGTGCTCGGCGTCATCTTCAGCGCCCTGCCGCACGTGCTCGGCGACGGCCTGAGCTCGGTCATCTCGGGCACCCTGATCTCTCCGTTCCTGGCCCTGGTCGTGACGCTGGTGTACTACCGGCTGCTCGGCGTCTCGTCGTCCGCGGGCGGCACGTACGGCGGATACCAGCAGCCTTCGCAGGCCAACGCGCCCTACGGCGATTACGGCCAGCCGCCGCAGGGCGGCGACCAGTACGGCGGCTACCAGCCGCCGACCCAGGGCGGTTACGGCCAGCCCCCGCAGGGCGGCGGTTACGGCCAGCCCCCGCAGGGCGGCGGCTACGGCGGCTACCGGCAGCCGCCGCAGGGTGGCACGGAACCGCCGACCCAGCAGGTGCCGCGCAGCAGCGACTGGGACCCGCCCCAGCAGCAGCCGCCGCGCTAGGCGCGAGCCTTCAGGAGGCCGTCAGGCGAGCCGCGGCGCGGCCCGCCTGACGGCCGCTGAACAGGCAACCCCCCAGGAATGACCCCTCCAGCGACCGGTAGCCGTGCATGCCGCCGCCGCCGAACCCGGCGACCTCCCCGGCGGCGAACAGGCCGGGCACCGGGCGATCGGGCCTGACCCGGCTGAGCACCCGGCCGGACAGGTCGGTCTGCAGGCCGCCCAGGGTCTTGCGGGTCAAGATGCTGAGCCGGACGGCGATCAGCGGGCCGGCCTTGGGATCGAGGATCCGGTGCGGCGCGGCCGTGCGGGCCAGCCGGTCGCCGCGGAAACGGCGGGCGTTGCGGATCGCCATGACCTGCAGGTCCTTGGTGAACGGGTTGGCCATCTCCCGGTCGCGCGCGACGATCTGCCGCTCCAGGTCGGCCAGGTCGATCAGCGCCTCACCGGTCAGCTTGTTCATGCCCGCGACCAGTTCGGGCAGGGTTCTGGCGACCACGAAGTCGGGACCGCGCTGCTTGAACGCCTCCACCGGGGCCGGGGCGCCGGGCCTGACCCGGGACAGGGTGAGCCGGATGTCCTTGCCGGTCAGGTCGGGGTTCTGCTCCGAGCCCGAGAGCGCGAACTCCTTGGCGATGATCTTCTCGGTGAGCACGAACCACGAGTAGTCATAGCCGCTTTCCCGGATGGCGCCCAGCGTGCCCAGGGTGTCGAAGCCCGGGAAGTTCGGCGCCGGGAACCGCCGCCCGCGGGCGTCGAACCACAGCGACGAGGGCCCGGGCAGGATCCTGATGCCGTGCCCGGCCCAGATCGGGTCCCAGTTCTCGATGCCCTCGGTGTAGTGCCACATCCGGTCCCGGTTGACCAGCCGCCCGCCGGCCCGTTCGGCGATGCCCAGCATCCGCCCGTCGACGTGCTCGGGCACCCCGCAGATCATCCGCTCCGGCGGCGGGCCGAGCCGGGCCGGCCAGTTCTGGCGGATCAGGTCGAAGTTGCCGCCCAGTCCGCCCGCGGTCACGATCACGATCGGCGCGTGCAGCTCGAACCGGCCGACCTCGGTGCGGGAACTGCGCGTGCCGCGGGCCGCGTCGCTGGGCTCGAGCACCGCGCCGCGCACGCCGTCCACGGCTCCGCCGGTGACGGTGAGTTCGTCCACCCGGTGCCGGAACCGGAACCCGACCCGGCCGGACGCCTCCGCGTCCCGCACTCGCCGCTCGAACGGCGCCAGCACTCCGGGACCCGTGCCCCAGGTGACATGGAAGCGCGGCACCGAGTTGCCGTGCCCGTCGGCCAGGTAGCCGCCCCGCTCGGCCCAGCCCACCAGCGGGAACCAGCGCACCCCCATCTTGTGCAGCCAGGTGCGTTTCTCCCCGGCGGCGAAGTCGACGTAGGCCTGCGCCCACCGGTACGCCCAGTAGTCCTCCCCGGCCGGGTCGTCGATGCCGCGGTCGAAATACGCGCTGCCGGTCCAGTCCTGCCAGGCCAGCTCATGGGAGTCCCTGATCCCCATCCGGCGCTGCTCGAAGGAGTCCACCAGGAACAGGCCGCCGAACGACCAGAACGCCTGGCCTCCCAGGCTGGACTCGGGCTCCTGGTCCAGCAGCAGCACGCGCCGCCCCGCGCTGGCCAGTTCCGCAGTGGCGGCCAGCCCGGCCAGCCCGGCGCCCACCACGATCACGTCCGCATCCACGAGGTCATCCAATCGCATCCGCACCGTCCCGACCAGGGCGGATCAAGGCTTGTGGCCGGGAAGACCCGCGGCCCTCCGGTAAAATCGCCTGGTGACTGCCTCCTCTGTCCCTTTCGACGCGTCCCGGCCGCACGTCGCGCGGGTGTACGACTACCTCCTGGGCGGAAAGGACAACTTCGCCGCCGACCGGGTCGTCGGCGACCGGATGCTCGCGTCGATCCCGGCGGTTCAGCTGGGGGTGCGGGCTCAGCGTGACGTACTCGGCCGGGTGGTCCGCTACCTGGTCGGCGACGTCGGCCTGCGGCAGCTGCTGGACATCGGCTCGGGCCTGCCCACCGCGGACAATGTGCACGAGATCGCCCAGCGGATCGACCCGGCCACCCGCGTGGTCTACCTCGACAACGACCCGATCGTGCTCTCCCACGCCGGGGCGCTGCTCGCTGACGACAAGTCGACGTTCGTGGTCGACGGCGACCTGCGTGACCCGGCCGGCATCCTGGCCCATCCCGACGTGCGCAAGCACCTGGACTGGGAACAGCCGATCGGCCTGCTGATGTGCGGCATCCTGCACTACGTCCTGGACGAGGAGCACCCCGCCGACGTGGTGGCCGCTCTCTATCACGCGCTGCCGTCCGGCAGCTACGTCTTCATTCACCATCTGCTGGCCATCGAGGACCCAGCCGCGGCCGTCTTGCAGGAGCAGATGCGCACCGGGCTGGGCCGGGCCCAGTTCCGGACGATGGACGAGGTCAGGGTCCTGTTCGGCCGGCTGGACCTGGTCGAACCCGGCCTGGTGCTCGTCCCCGACTGGCGTCCCGAACCGCCGGCCGTCCGCGACCATCCCGTCCTGGAGATGGCCTGCGTCGGCGTCGCCCGCAAGCCGTAAGCCGCCGCGCTGGCCTGGCAGTTAGTCAAGAAATTTGATTAACAAGAATCTTGACGATATGGTACCGGTGTGGACGGCGATAGCCGGGACGAGTACGCCACCCCGACGCTGATGCGGTCGGCCCGCGGTGTGTACGCGCAGTCGATCCGGGCCCACCTGGATGCCATCGGGGTCGATGACCTGCCCAGGAACGGGGCCTTCATCCTGGCCGGGATCGACGCCTCGGGCAGGCCGAGACAGGACCTGCCCGCTGAGCTGGGCGTCACCAAGCAGGCCGTGAGCCAGGTGATCGACGTCCTGGTGAACCGGGGCTACCTGACGCGGCGGTCCGCCTCCGGTGACCGCCGCCGGGTCGACCTCGAGCCGACCGATCGCGGCCGAGAGGTCGTGGCGGCCGTGCTGCGCGGGATCGAGGCGGTCGACCGCGGGCTCTCCGAGCGGGTGTCACCGGAGCAGATCGAGGCGATGCGATCGGCCTTGATCGCGCTGACCGAGATCAAGGCCGATCGCATCGCCACCGGCGTCGGCCAGCGCCGGCCGGTCAGCCAACTCCGCAGCTTCAGCCCGATCTTCCCGGTCCGCGACCTGGGCGCGGCGCTGGCCCATTATGCCGCGCTCGGGTTCCGCACCTTCGCCTACGAGGGCGGCGATGACTATGGCTTCGCTAACCGTGACGGGACCGGGCTGCACCTGGCGGCCGGCGCGGAGGATCAGGGCCCGGGGGCGGCCTACCTCTACGTGCGCGATGCCGATGCGCTGTACGCGGAGTGGACCCGGCCCGGCATCGGTGGCCACACCCACCCGGTCGGGCCCACCTCATACAAACTGCGCGAGGGTTCCCATGTCGATCCGGACGGCAACCTGATCCGGTTCGGCTCACCGATAAAGGAGTGAAAGGGTGACCTGGCTCCGGTCGGCGTGCGCCCTGGCGGGCGCCGCGCTCAAGCTGGCCGGCTGCGGGGCGGGCGGCCCGACGGCCACCGCGGCCAAGACCATGCCGGCATCGGCCAGACCGGCCCGGTGCCAGCGCCGCTCAGCATTACCGGGATGGCGAACCAGGTCAGCGCCCTGATCACGACGCTCGGGATGGGCCGGACCGCGGTCCTGGGCTGGTCCATGGGCGGCATGATCGCCCAGGCGCTGGCCGTGCTTCACCCGGCCCAGGTGTCCAGGCTGATCCTGGCCGCCACCCAGCCCGGAACGGGCCGTGCGCTTCCCATCCCCGCCGCGGCCGGCGCGGCCGCGGCCAGCACCAACCCGGCCGCGATCCTGTCCGTGCTCTTCCCTCCCGGCCAGGCCAGCGCCGCCCAAGCCTACGTGGTAGGCATCCTGCGCTACCCGGGCTTCCACCAGGCCCCCCGGGCCACCGTCGCCGCCCAGCAGGTGGCGGTCCAGCAATGGATGGCCGGGAAGGTCGCGGCCGGAGGGCAACTCGGACAGCTCAGGATCCCGCTGCTGGTGGCCGACGGAACCCTGGATCAGCTGGATCCGACCGCCAACGACCGGCTGCTCGCCGAAAGCGTGCCGGGCGCGAAACTGATCGCCGGCCACGCCTTCTTGTTCCAGGACCTGGCGAGCTTCGTGTCCGCCGTAAAACGTTTCCTGGGCTGAGGCCGTGCCAGCGGGACGGTCGGTGCTCAGTGCGCCAGCGCCATCTGGACGAGCCGGACGATGACCAGGACCATCGCGATCGCCAGGTAGGAGCGCAGGATGGTCAGGGCGATCTTGCGGCCGGTGGACATGACCGGCTTGGTCAGCATGTTGAGCGGCGGCATCCGCCAGGTCTCGCGGTCGCGGCGGTCCACCTCGACCGGGCCGTGCGCCCGCAGCGACCGGATCAGGACCCAGCCGCCGCCGGCGACCGAGACCACCGCGCAGCCCACGAAGATGCCCAGGATCTGCCGCTCGGTGATGCCGGGGTCCAGCACCGAGGCGGTCAGCACGATCGACATCGCGACGAGCACCGCGATCACGGCCGAGGTGAACGCGTTGGTGCCGCGCTTGTTGACCCAGGGGCCGAGTACCGCACGGTCGTTGCACAGCATCAGCAGGAAGACCGCGGCGGCCGGAAGCAGCACGCCGGCCAGCGCCTGAACGCCTTCGATGATCAGGCCGAGCGGGGCGCCGGGGATGAGCACGATGGCCGCGGCCACCGCGATCAGCGCGGTGTAGATGGCGTAGAAGCCCTTGGCCTGGCGTACCCCGCGGTGCAGCGAGTGCTTGAGGCCGAGCGTGTCGCCCACCGCGTACGCAGTGGACAGCGAGACCGCGAACGCCCCGATGACGGCCGCGTCCAGCAGCGCCACCGCGAACACCACGCCCGCGACTCGGCCCGCGTGGGCGGCGATGCCGTGCGCGAGGCCCGCGGCGTCGGTGAAGTTACCCGCGGCCGGCGAGCCAGCGAAGGCGGCGGCGGCCACGCCCATCAGTACGGCCGCGCCGACCACGACGATCGCGATGCCGATCCACAGGTCGACCTTCTCGTAGCTGATGAACCGCGGCGTGATCCGCTTGTCGACCACGTAGGACTGCTGGAAGAACAACTGCCACGGCGCCACGGTGGTGCCGATGATGCCGATGATCAGCAGCATGACAGTAGCCATCTGTCCGGAGCCGCCGGGCAGGCTGGGGACGACGAAGCCGTGTGTCATCTGGGCGCCCGACGGGTGGCTGACCAGGTACAGCGGGATGAGGAGCAGCGATCCGGCGCAGAACGCCACCGCGATCCGCTCGAACCTGCGGAAGCTGCCGGTGCTCGCCGCGGCCAGGATCACGCCGGCGGCGAGCAGGACCGCCACGACCTTCGGCACGCCCAGGTACCCGGCCGCCAGGGTGATCCCGATGAACTCGGTGACCAGGGTCAGTGCGTTCAGGATGAACAGGTCGAAGACCTCGAGCGCGCCCCAGAACTTGCCGAACCTCTCGATGATCAGCCGCGCATGACCCACCCCGGTAACGGCGCCGAGCCGCAGCACCATCTCCTGATTCACATACAGCACGGGGATCAGCAGCAACAGCGTCCACAGCAGCCGCGTGCCGTAGTTCTGCCCGGCCTGCCCGTAGGTGGAGAACGCGCCGGCGTCGTTGTCGCCGCACATCACGATCAGCCCGGGGCCCACGATGGCCAGCAGCGTCTTGAACTTGGCGGACAGGCCGGCCCGCGGGGCAAGGTCATCGGCGGAGATGGTGCCGAGGGCGCCGCGGATATCGCCGACGTGCGCCTCGTCCAGAACCGCGGAACGGGTCGTGGTGGCCATGGTGAACACCCCTTTCACGTCATGAGATCTGACGGGACGGGGGCACACGCGGGCCGCAGCCAAGCCTGACCGGGCCGGCCCGGGCTCGGGCAGGAGCGGTCGTGGGTTCGGATTAGCTCAGTTCAGCGGAGAAACCTTCAGGGCCTGGCGTGTGCCGGAACAGAATCGGGACAGCAGCGAGGAGGGCCAACTTCGGCCCGGACTATCAGAGTCCATCGCAGCCTCCCTTCTGTCGCGACGCACGGGGGCGCCAGGCCGCGTGTGCCATTGAGGCACCGCTCCGTGACACTTGAGGAAACACACAGCCGGAGTGAGATAATCCGGCCGCACCTCTCTCGTAAGAGCTTTGGCACTCCACGGCGTATTGCGGTGTACCGACCGCCAGCCACCTGGCCTCACCCCTTAGGCCGGGGAGAGGTGTCCTGATCCGGAGCGTCTCTCGACGGTTGGGATCAGTGGCCTATGTCCGTGAAGACGCCTCACCGAACGAGGTGTCCTTTTTCAACGTTACTCAGGATGCCGCCGGAATCCCGGGGTGTCAATTCGGCGCGCCCGCCTGGCCGACGATCCGGTCAGGCCCGCGCGAGATCAGTGCTGTTCACGATCCGTTCGCCCACTGTTAGAACTCCGAACGCACGCACTGGGTTGCTACTTGTTACGGATTTACCGGAACGCCCAGGCCAGGCAGCACCTGGGCGGACGGGATCATCGCCAGCAGCGGGCCGGGCAGCCGCAGCTTGGACCCGCGGATGCCGGAGCCGATCACTACCGAGGCGGTCTTGGCCGCCGCCTCGTCCACGAGCACCGGCCAGTCCGTCGGCAGCCCGATCGGCGTGATCCCGCCATACTCCATCCCGGTCGCCGCCGTCACCGCGTCGACCGGCGCGAACGACGCCTTCCGAGCGTCCAGGTGCCTGCGGACCAGTCCGTTCACGTCCGCCCGGGTGGTCGCCAAGACCATGCAGGCCGCGTACATGGTGTTCCCGCCGCGCTTGCCCGCGATGACCACGCAGTTCGCGGACTCGGTCGGCGAGACCCCGTAGCGCTCACAGAACGCCGCCGTGTCTGCCAGTGCCGGATCGATCCCCGCCACCAGGACCTCATCCGCTCCCGGCCAGTCTTTCAGCGCCGCCGCCACCGGTGCGGCAAGCAACTCCGGCCGGGACAGCGCAGGATAAAACGACAGCACCTCACTCATGCCCGCCATCCAACCAGAAGCCGCCCGCTACCCGCCTGCGCCCCGCTCCCACCTGCGCCGCTCCAGCCCATCGCACCCCGCCATGTGCACCTGTCCCGCCTGGCACCGCGCCGCCGCCGCTAGCGGAAGGGTACGGGGCGGAAAACTGTTACGTACTGGGGGCCAATCTCACTTATTCTTCACGCCGATATGGAGCCGCGATCCGTGATGTCGTCCGCTGAGCTCGGCGCGCCCGCTGAGGCGCGGACCGCGCCGCCAGAGGCGCGATCCGGCTCCCCCGAAGCGCGATCCGGGCGCTCCAGGCCGCGACGCTCTGGAAGTCGGCGATCGGGAAGGGAGCGATCCGGGCCCCACGCCGAGACCCGAGCCGCCACGCAGGCCGCGGCCCGGGCGGCCCGCCGGGCGGCGATGCCGCCGATCACCTATCCGCCCGAGCTGCCGGTCAGCCAGCGCAAGGACGAGATCGCCCGCGCGATACGAGAGAACCAGGTCGTGATCATCGCGGGGGAGACCGGCTCGGGCAAGACGACCCAGATCCCCAAGATCTGCCTGGAGCTGGGCCGCGGGGTCACCGGGCAGATCGGCCACACCCAGCCGCGCCGGCTGGCGGCCCGGACCGTGGCCGAGCGGATCGCGGAGGAACTGGGCAGTCCGCTCGGCCAGACCGTCGGGTATCAGGTGCGGTTCACCGACGTGTCGGCCGACGACACGCTGATCAAGCTGATGACCGACGGCATCTTGCTGACCGAGCTCGCCCGCGACCGGAAGCTCAGCCACTACGACACGCTGATCATCGACGAGGCGCACGAGCGCAGCCTGAACATCGACTTCATCCTGGGCTGCCTTCGCCAGCTCCTGCCCGAACGCCCCGACCTCAAGGTCATCATCACCTCGGCCACCATCGACCCGGAACGCTTCGCCGCGGCCTTCGGCGGGGCGCCGGTGCTCGAGGTCTCGGGCCGGACCTATCCCGTGGAGGTCCGCTATCGCCCGGTCGAGGGCGGCGAAGACGCCGACCAAGGCCAGGCCATCAGCGACGCGATCGACGAGCTGTCCGCCGAGGGACCCGGTGACATCCTGGTGTTCCTGTCCGGCGAGCGCGAGATCCGCGACACCGCCGACCTGCTCGCGGGCCGGGAAAGGCTCGAGGTCCTGCCCCTGTACTCGCGGCTGTCGGCCGCCGAGCAGCACCGCGTGTTCGAGCGCCGCCAGGCCTCCAGCTTCACCCGCCGCGTGGTCCTGGCCACCAACGTGGCCGAGACCTCGCTCACCGTGCCGGGCATCCACTACGTCATCGACCCAGGTACCGCGCGTATCTCCCGGTACAGCCGCGGGACTAAGGTGCAGCGG
>Ga0335072_10001646_pt1 | contig 35936 bp, 30 predicted proteins | sample Lox_Sample_21_FD_206725 | JGI IMG/M metagenome (GOLD analysis project Ga0335072, IMG submission 206725) | Soil microbial communities from Loxahatchee National Wildlife Refuge, Florida, United States - Lox_Sample_2.1 | ecosystem: Environmental > Terrestrial > Soil > Wetlands | place: USA... | reverse complement strand
AGTTTTTCCGCACTCAGGTGCAACGCCTGGCGGAGGCGGTCGGCTGCCGCGTATTGGCAGCTGAAGATGGGCAGGCAGCGTGGGAGTTGCTGGACCGGCACGCGGGCGATATCCGGTTGGTTGCCACGGACGTGGAAATGCCGCGGTTGGACGGCCTCTCCCTTACACGGCAGATCCGTGCCGACGGCAGGTTCGCGGATCTGCCGGTGATTGCCCTTTCCTCGCTTGCCGGAGATGAGGAAATCGCCCGCGGCATGGCGGCGGGGGTAAGCGAATACCAGATCAAGTTCAATAAGGACGAGTTGACCGAGAGCATCCGCAAGGCGATTCGCCAGAATGCGAATGGTCCGGCTGCATAGAGAAGCGCAGGGAGAATCACGATGAAGAAATTTACGAACATGAAAATCGGGAAGAAGCTGGCGATCGTTCTCGGCGCCTGCATTTTTCTGTTGGTCGGCCTGACGGGGTTGGCTTTGTGGGGCAATAAGGCCATGGAACAGGTGGAGTGGTTCGGCCGGGACCGGCTGGGGAAGGCCGAGCTGGCCGCAAAAGTGGCCGGTGGCGTTACCACGGCAGAGTTCCTGGTGCAGTCGACGGTCTACTCCAAACCCACCGACGACGAAAAGGCCGAGCTCTTAGACGCCCGAAAGCAGTACCAGGCGGATTTAGCAGAGTTCAAAAGAAGAGCGGACTCCGAAAAGAGTAAGGCCCACGCCTCCGAAATGGAGACGATGGTTCAGCAATTCATCTCGGTGAACGATCGAGTCCTGGAGGCAGCCTTCGGGGGCCGGCAAGGAGAAGCGGTAAAGCTGTTTCGCAGCGAGACCGAACCAATCGGCAAGAAGCTCCGGGCCAAGGCAATAGAGGCCGAGCAGTGGCAGGAGCTGCGCGTCGAACAAGGCGAAACCGCGAGGCAAGCAACCGCCTCGCGCCTCTGGCTGGCTCTCGTCGTAGGATCCTTATTCGCCATCGCACTTTCACTGATGGGCGGATGGGCCCTCACGCGCGGTATTGCTGCGCCTTTGGGCGGGGCGGCGACTCTTCTGCACAAAATCGCAAAGGGAGACCTCAGCGCGGACGCAGCGGAGGAATCACTGGCTCGCGGCGACGAGATCGGCCAGCTGGCCCAGGCAATGCAGCTCATGATCACGAATCTGCGCCAGATGGTCAACGACCTTTCGAGCGGAGTCGAGGTCTTGTCCTCCTCTTCCTCGGAGCTGTCGGCTAATTCTACGCAGATGTCACAGGGCGGCCGGGACGCATCCGAGAAGGCCCATTCCCTGGCCGCGGCAGCCGAGCAGATGACCGCTAACGTGACATCAGTGGCGGCAGGGATGGAACAGACCACCACCAACCTCACGAGTGTGGCATCCGCCACCGAGGAAATGACGTCCACGATCGGTGAAATTGCAAACAACTCGGAAAAGGCGCGCCGCATTACGGAGGAAGCCACGCGCCAGGCGGGTTCCATCAGCGAACAGATGAATCACCTCGGTCAGGCCGCGCAGGAAATCGGCAAGGTAACCGAGACCATTACCGAGATTTCGTCTCAGACCAACCTGCTGGCATTGAATGCCACAATCGAGGCCGCGCGAGCCGGATCGGCCGGAAAGGGATTTGCCGTGGTGGCCAACGAAATCAAGGAACTGGCCCAGCAGACGGCGTCGGCGACCGAAGACATTAAGAACCGGATCGCGGGCGTGCAATCTTCCACGGCCAAGGGGATTGCGGAGATCGGGAAAGTGTCGCAGGTGATTCACGAAGTGAGCGACATTGTAGGCGCGATCGCGGCGGCCATCGAGGAACAGGCTACTGTAACCAAGGACATCGCGCGGAATATCGGCGAGGCCACCAATGGCGTACGCGACGCGAACGTACGGGTATCGGAAAGTTCGCAGGTCACGCAGAATATCGCGCAGGAAATCGTCTCTGTAGATAGCTCGGCGCGTACCATGGCCGAGGGCAGCGAACAGGTTCGCGCCAGCGCGACCGACCTTGCGAAACTGGCGGAAGCGCTGCGGACGACCGTCTCGAGATTCCAGCTCCGGTAATGGTTTATGCAACTTGCCAACGTGAAAATCGGAAAGAAGATCGGGCTCTTGATAGCCGCCAGCGCGATTCAGGTGGCGTGTTTCGGCCTGGTGGGCTATTGGGCCGCGCGAACGCTCCATACCGGATTGGAGGACGCCAAAAACGAAACCCTTCGGGACACACTGGCGCTGAACATTGCGGAGCATGTGAACGGAATCGCGGTGAACATCGCCCACCTCGTCATCTCGCATCGGTCCGAGCAGGGGACGATGGAGCGGGTTCTGACACTCCGCCAGGAATACATCGGATACCTCGATCGTCTCGCGTCGCTGTCGAGAACCACTGCCGGCAAGCAGAAGCTGGCGGACGTGGAGGAAGCCATCCGGAGCTGGAGGGAGGCGGATAACTCCGTTTTGCAGGCGCTTGGAAAAAGCAGGGAAAGCGACGCTGCGGCCATCTACAGCACACAGGTGGTGCCGCGGCTCGATGCACTCCACCAAAGGATCGCCGGTTACCTGCAGTATCGCCAGGAACGATCGCGGCAAGCCGATCAACAGCTCGCCTCCACGATCACGACGACTGTGATCCTGGTGGTTGCGGCGGGCCTGTTCTGGCTGGCCGCGTCCGTTATTCTCGGCATCACGATCAGCCGCGGTATCGTAGTCCCGCTTTCCCAGGCCGTCAGGTTCATGGGCAAGGTCGCAAACGGGGATCTTACCATTGACGTCCGTTCGGAGAATCTGGCGCGCGGCGATGAGGTCGGGGACCTCGCGCACGCGGTCCAGAGCATGACGGTGGCGCTGCGCGCCCTTGTAAAAGATGTAACTGATGGAATCCAGGTGCTCTCGTCGGCGTCATCCGAATTATCCGCGAATTCCGGGCGGATGTCCGACAGCGGGCAACAGACCGCGGAGAAGGCACATTCAGTAGCCGCGGCGGCCGAAGAAATGACCGCCAATATGCTCTCGGTGTCGGCCGGCATGGAACAGACCACCAACGGGCTGGCGGGAGTCTCGTCCGCAACTGAGCAAATGACTTCGACCGTGGGAGAGATTGCGTCCAATGCCGAAACGGCGCGGCGCATCACCGAAAAAGCGAACGGCGACGCGGAACTCATTAGTGAACAGATGGGCCTGTTGGGACAGGCGGCGCAGGAAATCGGCAAGGTGACGGAGACTATATCCCAGATTTCGTCGCAGACGAATCTGCTGGCGCTCAACGCCACCATCGAGGCCGCGCGCGCCGGCTCCGCCGGCAAAGGTTTCGCCGTGGTGGCCAACGAGATCAAGGAGTTGGCCCAGCAGACCGCAGCCGCCACGGAAGACATCAAAAGCAGGATCGTGAGTGTGCAGACATCCACGGCTCAGGGAATCGCTGGTGTGGGTAAGGTGTCGCAGGTGATTCGCAGCATCAGCGACCTTGTAGGCTCGATCGCCGCGGCAATCGAGGAACAAGCGGCCGTCACCCGGGATATCGCTGGAAATATCGGCCAGGCATCCAGTGGTGTCCGCGATGCCAATGAGCGGGTGTCGGAGACCTCGCAAGCGACTCAAAGCATCGCCACGGAGATTGCGGCGGTGGATGAGGCGGCACGGGAAATGGCCGCTGGCAGCGAACAGGTGCGGGTAAGCGCAGTCGATCTTTCGAAGTTGGCCGAACGGCTGCAGATTACCGCCGCGCGGTTCCGGGTATCCGGCGGCCGGCAGGAAATGGTGAAGTGCGCGATCAGCGCTCACACGGCCTGGTCGGCGAAGCTGAAAGCCGCGATCGCCAGCCGGCACCTGGACGAGCCGGTTCAAACGCTCCGCGCGGACAATCAGTGCCAATTCGGTAAGTGGCTGAACAGTGGAGCGGTGACGGAGGCGGAAAAGCTGAGTGGGAACTACCGCCAAAGCAAATTGCTCCATGGGCAGTTTCACGAAGCCGCCGCGAAAGTAGCGGAATTGGCCATCTCCGGTCAGGAGAAAGCCGCGGAAGAGGCGATGGGGCCGGAGAGCGAATACCAAAAGATCTCGACCGCATTGACTCGGGCTCTCACCGACTGGAGCGCGGCCACAAGGGTTGGAGAGTAAACGATGTCGAATGTAATGACGCCAGGCGCCGGTCAAACCGTCCTGCTGGCCACCTTTTTCGTGCGCGACGCTCTCTGTGCGCTGGATGCCGCCGGAATCCAGGAGGTCATCCGCCTGGGGCCGCTCACGCCGGTGCGGCACGCTTCGCCCGACGTGGCCGGCATACTGAACCTTCGGGGCAAGATAGTTACGATTCTCGATCTCGGACTGAGGTTGGGTTTCCCCAAGGCTGTTCCGCGAGTTGACAGCCGGATCTTCATTATGGAGGACCGCAACGAATTCGTCGGACTGCTGGTGGACCGGGTCGACGAAGTCGTGGAGGTAGGGCGGGAGCAATGGCAGGCGCCGCCGGCTAATGTTCGCGGGATGCAGGGACGATTCTTTCAGGGCCTCTACCGTACGGGCGGCCGCGCGATCACGGTTCTCGAGCCGGGCGCGGTTCTGGCGGAAGGCGTTCTGTGACGAGGATGGTACCGTGAGCCTGCGAGTTCTGGTAGTGGACGACACGGTGGTGTTCCGGCGCATCGTGTCGGATGCCCTGGCTGGATTGCCGGGGGTGGAACTGTTGGGGACAGCGTCGAACGGGAAACTCGCGCTCGCACGGATGGAGGCCTTGCGGCCGGACTTGGTCACGCTCGACATCGAGATGCCGGAGATGAATGGCATCGAAGTGCTGGACGCCATGGCGAAGGCGGGGTTGAAGGCAGGGGTAATCGTGCTGAGTTCCGTCACCACACGCGGCGGGGAAATGACCGTGCGGGCATTGGAACTCGGCGCCTTCGATTTCATCACCAAACCCGACCGCGGCACCCCGGCCGAAAATCTGGCATCGTTGCGGGATTTGTTGAGGCCCATGGTGCGGGCCTTCGAACGCCGAAGGGACATACGGGCGATGCTCGGCCGCGAGGGCGTCACTACTTCGCCGGTGGAGGTTTCCGGGGCGCTTTCGAACGTATCGCCGGAGCCGCCGGCCCTGCGGCAGCCGTTTGCAGGCCCCCCAATGGTGCTGATTGGCGTCTCGACCGGCGGCCCCGCCGCTCTGGCCACGGTATTGCCGGCCCTCCCGAAAGATCTGAACGCCTCCGTGTTCATCGTGCAGCACATGCCGGCGATGTTTACCAAGCCGCTGGCGGCGAGCCTGGGACGAAAGAGCGCCCTCCGCGTGACGGAAGCCCGGGATGGCGAGGTCGCGCTGCCCAATTGCGCGTATCTGGCGCCAGGAGGGAGCCAGATGAAAGTGATGGCCGGCTCGCGTGGTGAGGTGGTTTTGCGCATCACCGACGATCCTCCGGAGAACGGTTGCAAGCCGGCCGCGGATTATCTCTTCCGGTCGGTTGCCTTGCAGTTCCCGGGACGGTCGGTGGCCACGATCTTGACCGGCATGGGCAACGATGGGACTGCCGGGCTCCGGCTGCTGAAGCGCGGCAGGTGCCGCTCGATCGCGCAGGACGAGTCGAGCTGCGTGGTTTTCGGGATGCCGAAGGAGGCCATCGCCGCGGGAGTCATCGACACGGTCGTTCCGCTCGATCGCATCGCCTCGGTAATCGTGCGCTCGGTACGCGAGGGGTTCGCATGATCAGGCTGCTGCCCGAAGAGCACCAGCCCCTGGCCGCGTATATTCACTCGATCTGCGCCGTTTCGCTCGACCAATCCAAAACATACCTCATGGAAGGGCGCTTGTCGCGGCTGGTGGAAGAGACGGGTTGCGGCAGTTTCCAGCGGTTGATCGACCGGGCTCGCGCCGAGCCCGGCAAGGCGCTGGAACGGCGCATTATCGATGCCATCACCACCAACGAAACGCTCTTCTTTCGAGATACGGCGCCGTTCGATCTCCTGCGCTACAAAATCTTCCCGGAGCTGATCGACCGGCGCGCGAAGATGGGCGCCTCCCGTATTCGCATCTGGAGCGCCGCCTGCTCCACCGGACAGGAAATTTACAGCATCGCTATTCTGCTCAAGGAACTTGTGGGCGATCCGGACCGCTACGGCATTTCCCTGTTGGGCACCGACATTTCCAATGAAGCCGTGGCGCGGGCCAGCCGGGGCACCTATAACGCGACGGAGATGGGGCGCGGGCTGCCCAATCCCCTCCGCGACAAGTACTTCTCGCGCACGGGAGACGGCTGGAAGGTTCGCGACGAAATCCGCGCGATGGCGACTTTCAAACATCTGAATCTCATGGCGGATTTTTCGGCCCTCGGAAGATTCGATGTCATCTTCTGCCGGAACGTGGCTATTTATTTCTCCGAGGCCGACAAGATCTCGCTTTTCCGGCGAATCGAACGAGCGATGGAACTGAATGGATACCTGGTGATCGGCGCTATGGAATCGCTCAACGGACTTTGCCCGCAGTTCGAATCGCAGCGGCACCTCCGCGCCGTCTACTACCAGGTGAAGGGAGCGCGATGAGCAAAGCACGGCGGGAAGTCCGCATTTTGTTAGTTGAAGACAACGCCACCAACCAGGAGGTGACGCTGCGGAGCCTTGAACACCTGGGTTATGGCAGGGTGGAGATCGCCGGGGACGGGCGGCAGGCGCTGACGGCGCTCTCCGCGCGGGATTTCGACCTCGTTCTAATGGACTGCCACTTGCCGGTGATAGACGGCTACGATACGTGCCGGGAAATTCGTAACCCCGCAAGCGCGGTGCGCAATCACCAGGTTCCCGTAGTGGCCCTTACCGCGGCGGTGCTTGAAAGCGACCGGCGGAAATGCTTCGCTGCAGGCATGAACGGTTATCTCGCAAAGCCGCTGCGATTGCAGGCCCTCGAAAGCGCGATCGAACAATTTGCCGCGGGCGAGGGTCCCGCGACTGCACCAGCGGAGGTTCCGGAAGCCCCGAATGCGGGAAATCTGGCGCCCTTCGACGGGGAGACATTCGCCGGCAGTGTGATGGGCTCACGGCAACTCGCGCGGCGGATTATTTACCGGTTCGTCGAGGACATGCCGCGGCAGATCGCCCTTCTGGCGCAAGCGGTCAGCGAGGGCGATGCTTCACAGGTGCGCCTGCTGGCACACTCGACCAAGGGCGCAGCCGCCAGCGTGAGCGGAGAGGAAATGCGTGCGGTGTCGTGGGAGTTGGAACGGTGCGGAAGGGATGGAGACTTAGCCGGCGCGCGAGACGCGGTTCGCGAACTTTCCGCGAGTTTCGAACGCGCCAGGAGAGCGATGATATCTTTTTGCGAAGGCAGCGGGCGCGAGGACTAGCGCCTCACTTTGCTGCCGTGAACCGTGCCCAACCGCGGGCATTCATGTCGTGCAGAATGGGCTCGTACCAGGCGAACTCGGGATGCTGCGCCAGGTGCTCGGCGGCTTTGAAGCGCATTCCGCAGGCATGGCCAAGGGCCGCGGTGAGCGACATCTTTTCGATGCCGGCGGCGTCGGTAACTTTATTCTGCACCGCGCCCGCGGGCGCGTACGGCGCCTGCCAGTTGCCCATGCCGCGAGGCGATAAATCGATATGCCCGTCCAGGGTGCGCTCGCTCGGATCGATCTTGCCTTCGTAGCTGTCGAAATGGTCGGCGAGAAACCGCTGGCCGGCGGCGACATCGATCTTTCCCTTATTCTGCTCCATGAGAGTCAGCCAGCGGGCATGGCGGGCGTTCTCACTCTTGCTCTTGTCGTTGACGTCGAAATCGGTCTCTTCCTTGACGAGCTTCGGGTTGGCGGGGAAATTCGAACCTACAAAGAAGCCGTCGCGCGTTCTCTGCAAAGTAACGTTTTTGAGCCCGAGCTCGAGGCTGGCGATTTCGCCGCTCCTGGCATCCGCCACAAGCCAGGTATTCGCGTACCCTCCGTTGTTGCCCTGCGTCATAATTTGCGCAAACTGGTCGATTGTGGTCGCGTACTGCATCGCTTTGCGGGCGCGCACGAATTCAGGCACGGCATTGGGATCGAAGCCGCTGAAACCGCTGATGGTGGTTTCGGTAATGGCGATGCCGGCGGCGTTGATGCCAAAATCGTCGGCACTGTGAATCAATCCCGGCTGGCCGTCCATAATGATGTGGGCTCCGGAGGCAGGCCGAATATCGAAGATGATGTTCCAGCGCTCGCCCGAAGCATAACTGGTCCAGTTGTTGTGTCCAATCACGGGACGGCCGTCTTTGGTGTACTTACCGGTCGCAACAAACGCGCTGCAATGGTCGGCGGTGGTGTTCGGCCGGGACTTATCGAGCCACTTATCGTAGTAAGGTAACTCCAGCCAGGCATTCATGGCGACGATATCCCACACATCGAGATTCGCTCCCTTGGCCTTCAGGCCCTCGACTATGCCGGTGAGCTCCTGGCGGTACTCCGGCTCGATGTGCGGCCATAGAACTTCCTGCGCCGTCTTGCGGAAGAAGGCCCAGTCTTTCTTCTCGCCGCGAGTGAGCTCGGTGGAGATCTCTTTATAGTTGTCCTGAATCTCGGAAGCGAGAAGGTAGCCGTGCTGAAACCCGATTTCCGCCGGGGATCCTTCCAGGCGTACCTGGATCCAGCCGCTCCTCTCGGGCGCGCGCGACGCCTTTTTCAACCGCGGATCCGTCTGCGGTTCGCGAGACACCAGGGTAAATGCCAGCGCGAGCAAAAGAACAGTGGAAAAGAGAGGAATGCGTTGCATCCCCGCTATTATATTAGAAGCGTAATCCAAACGATGGACGGCACGACCCTGAAGAAGCTGACGGCGCACGTGAAAGCCGCGGGTTGAGCTTCCAAGCTCAGTCCAAAGGTTTTGGACCAGGTACTGGCCAACGTGCCCCGTTGGGCCGACGAGAACGTACTGATCGGGTTTGACACCGCCGACGATGCCGGCGTGTACAAGCTGACGCCGGAGCTTGCCCTGGTGCAGACGGTGGACTTTTTCACGCCCATCGTGGACGACCCGGCGACCTTCGGCGCGATCGCGGCGGCGAATTCGTTGAGCGACGTGTACGCCATGGGCGGGCGGCCGGTTTCTTCGCTGTCCATCCTGGCCTACCCCTCCAAGGGCGATCTCGACGACTTGAGCGCGATTCTCAAAGGCGGGGCCGAAAAGATGCATGAGGCAGGCTGCTCGCTGATCGGCGGGCACAGCATAGCCGATGACGAGATCAAATTCGGGTATGCAGTGACCGGCACGGTCCATCCGGAACGCGTGAAAGCCAATGCTGCCGCCCGCGCGGGCGATGTGCTTGTGTTCACCAAACGAATCGGCACGGGTGTGATTTCGACGGCGCTGAAACGCGGAATTGCAGACGAGACCCATGTGGCGGCCTCGATCGAACAGATGCTGACGCTGAATCGCCGCGCGTGCGAGGCGATGCTCGCCTTCGACGTACACGGCTGCACCGACGTCACGGGCTTCGGCCTGCTCGGGCACGCGCGCGAACTGGCGCTCGCCAGCAACGTGACGGTCGAGATCGACGTGGATGCGGTCCGCTACCTGCCGGGCGCGGTGGAATATGCGCGCCAGGGTGCGGTTCCCGGCGGCTTAAAGAATAATCGCGAGTTCGTATCGTGCGCGGTGGCGGCGATGCGCGAACTCGCTCCCGAAATCGAGGCTTTGCTCTACGACCCGCAGACTTCCGGCGGATTACTCATTTCGCTCCCCGCGCGGGACGCGGCGGAACTGGAGCGCGCCCTTCCGGAAGCGTACCAGATTGGCCGCGTGCTGGCGCCCGAGGGCAAGGCCATCCGACTCCTATGACCAAAAACCCCATAATTGTCGCGCTCGATGTCAACTCCGCCCAGGAAGCACGCTCGCTGGTCGCGCAACTGGGCAAACACGTCAACTTTTATAAGGTGGGGCTGGAACTATACGCCGCCGCCGGAGTGGAATTCGTTCACGAGCTGATCCACGAAGGCAAAGACGTTTTCCTGGATCTGAAAGTGTATGACATTCCAGAGACAGTAAAACGCGCGGTGGCGCAAGTGGCGCGCACGGGCGTGACGTTTCTGACGGCGCACGCGGTGGGATCGGTGATGCGGGCCGCAGTCGAGGGCCGCGGCGATTCCAAGTTGAAACTGCTGGCGGTGACGGTGCTGACCAGTTTTGGACCGGAGGATATGGCGGACCAGGGATATGCCTGCCCGATTCCGGAACTGGTGGCGCTGCGCGCGCGCAAGGCGATGGAGTTGGGAATAGACGGAATCGTCGCCTCGCCCCTTGAAGCAGCGTCGGTGCGTCGGATCATCGGCCCGCACAAAGTGCTGGTCACGCCGGGCGTGCGTTCGGCCGGCGCGGCGAAGGGCGATCAGAAGAGGACCGGCACTCCGCTGGAAGCGCTTCGCGATGGTGCGGACTATCTGGTGATCGGGCGGCAGATTACGCGCGCGGCAAATCCGGCGGACGAGGCGGCACGGGTGCTGGACGAGATTGGCGCGGCGTGGATGGCGTAGGAACCAGTTAGGGGCGCTTGCGAGTTACGGAGCCCATATTCGCGCCTCAGTAGAGGCTGCGGTCTATATTCCCTTCACTAATCCCCCGTCCACTGCGATTGATTCTCCGGTGATATAACTCGCCCTTTCCGATGCCAGAAAGACAACGAGATTCGCGAGTTCCTCGGGCTGTCCGATGCGGCCGAGCGGCGCCTGGCTGGCCCAGCGCTTTTCGATGTCGGCGGGCGTCACGCCGGCCTTCAAAGCCAGGGTTTCGGCCAGCTCGTTCAATCGCGCCGTCGCCGTGAAGCCGGGGCAGACGTTGTTCACGAGCACGTTGTACGGTCCATATTCATTGGCCAACGACTTGACGAGCCCCAGCACCCCGGTCCGAATCGCATTCGACAGAATGAGGCCGTCCAAAGGCTGTTTCACCGTCACGGAGGTGATCGCGATGAAGCGGCCCCAACGGAGCCGCTGCATCAGCGGCAGCGTCTCTCTGGCAAGGTACACCGTGCTCAGCAGATTCAATTCGGCGGCGGCATGCCAGTCGGCGACGGTGGTATCGGCGAAACTTTTCGACGGCGGACCGCCGGCGTTGGCCACGCAAATATCGAGGCGGCCTAAGATAGCGGCGACTTCCGCCACGAAGGCACGGACCTGGTTGGGATCGGTAACGTCTATGGCGCGGGCCAAGACACCCACACCGGTCTCCCGTCGAATTTCATCCGCCGTGGATTCGAGCGTCGATTGAGTGCGCGCGCACAACGCCACGCTCGCACCTTCACGGGCGAATGCCAGAGCGATGGCCTTGCCCAAGCCGGAACTCGAAGCGGCGACGAGCGCTACGCGGTCCTTCAATCCCAGATCCATGCGGCTATTTCCTGAGGTAAGCGTCGTCCTTCTTCAACCAGTCGTGGCGGATCGGGCTGAAGATATCGAGATCGAGCGTGTCTTCGAGCGCGATCGCCATGTGCGGCACGTTGGAAGGAATGCGCAGCACCTGGCCGGCCGATACCACGACGGTCTTTCCTTCCAGATGGAATTCGAGCGCGCCTTCCAGGATATAAGTGATCTGCTCGCTCTCGTGATGATGCTCCGGCACTACCGCGCCTTTGGCCAGGAACACCTGGGCAACCATGGCTTTATCGCCGGTTACGATCTTGCGCCCGATGGTCGGGCTGAGAACTTCCTTTTCCATTTCGTCCCAGGTGTAATGTTCCATGTCCAGACATTGTAGCAGCGCATATAATGAAAAAACGCCCGCGAAATCTTTATGAAGCGCCGGTTTTTGGTTTCTATCCTGATAGCGGCGAGCAGCCTTTTTGCCGCCGATCCCCACGTTTGGAAGGTCGCCGGTCCGCCACCGGAATCGTGGCAGCGCGATCGGGTTGCGGACCTCGCAAACCATCGCAAGGCTGTGATGGACGAACTCGGCAGCAAAGCCATCCTGATTCTCTACGCCGCTGAACCGCGGAATTACGCGGGCGATGTCGATTGGCCTTATCGCCAGGAAAACGACTTCTTCTACCTCACCGGCATCTCGCAGGAAGGCAGCAAACTGGTGTTGATTCCCGGCGAAGACAAAATTCGCGAGATCCTTTTCATGCCGCCATCGAATCCGCGGCAGGAGAATTGGACCGGCCACATTTTGACGGCCGACGAGGGACGCAGAATTTCCGGCATTCCGGATATCTGGGACGCGAGAGATTTCGATTCCTTCCTCGCCACGCTGATCCCGCGGGCGAAAGAAGCGATCGGAGAGTCCGGGCGATCCAGCGCGCAAACGCCGCCAATTCCTGTCGATGTGAATCGCGAGTTCGCCAAAACCATCGCCGCGGTCGCCGATAAATCGGCCGAGTTCTACATGCTCGGCGGAAATTCGCCGGAGTACCGGCGGGAAGCGGAGTTCGCCGGGAAACTGGCCGCCGCTTATCCCGGGTTCACCATCAAAAGCCCGGCGCAGATCTTCGATAATTTGCGCGCGGTGAAATCGCCGCGGGAAATCGACCTGTTGGAGCACGCGGAAGAAATCACCGCGGAAGCTTTTCAGCGCGCATATGCCGTCGCGGTGCCGGGAACGCCGGAGTATGAAATTCAGGCACAGTTCGAATTCACGTTTCTGCGGCGCAACGGGCACTGGGGATATCCGTGCATCGTCGCGTCGGGGGTGAACGCCACGACTCTGCACTACGAGACCAACCGCGACACCATGAAAGCCGGGGACCTGCTGCTGATGGACGACGCGGCGGAGTTCGGCGGCTATAGCGTGGATGTGACGCGCACCATTCCGGTGAGCGGGAAATACAGCAAGGAACAGGCCGATATCTACCGGCTGGTGTGGGAAAGCCAACGGGCCGGCATTCAAGCGGCAGTTCCCGGCAAGACCACCGCCGATGTCAATGTGGCGGCCGGGAAAGTGATCGCCGCGGGCCTGGTGAAGCTCGGGTTAATGACCGACGTGAAAAACAAGCGTCAGTTGAGCGTCTGGCTGAATCACGGAGTCAGTCACGGGATCGGGCTGAACGTACACGATCCCGGCCGGGAGGAATTTCAGCCGGGGATGGCGATCACGATGGAGCCGGGGATCTACATCAGGCCCGATGCGCTCGACAACCTGCCGAAAACGCCCGAAAACGAGAAGTTCATTGCCGCGGTGAAATCGGCATTCGAGAAATACAAAGGAATCGGCGTGCGCATCGAAGACGATTTGCTGATCACCAGCGGCGAGCCGAAGGTGCTCTCAGCGGGAATTCCATCGCAGTTGGAGGATGTGGAGGCGGCCATCGCTCAATTGCGGAGGGCCATCAAAACCACCCCACTACCATGAAAGCCATTTTCTGTTTTGCCTTTTGCGTAGCGAGCCTGGGCGCGCAAACGGTCGTGCTCCAGACCAGCACGATTCTCGATGGGCGTGGAGGCGTGCTGAAGGATCGGCAAATCGTCATCGACGGCTCGAAAATCCGCTCGGTGGCCGCGGGAAAGACCAAGCCAACATACGATCTGCGCGGGCTCACGGTGATGCCGGGTTGGATCGACACACACATCCATCTGAACTGGCATCTCGACGCCGATCATAAGTCGGTGAGCGGCGGCGGAAAACCCGAACAAATGGCGCTGGAAACCGCTGGCGACGCTTACATCACACTCAACGGCGGTTTCACGACCGTGCAGAGCGTGGGCTCGGCCATCGACGGGCCGGTGCGGGACATCGTCGCGCGAGGACTGATTCCGGGACCGCGCATCCTCACGTCGTTGCGGCAAATTCAAGCGAATGCCGGCGATCCCGAAGCCCTGCGCGCGCTGGTGCGGCGGACCAAGGAGGAAGGCGCCGACGTCATCAAACTGTTTGCCACGTCGGGACTCGGCGCCGGCGGCGATCAGACGATGACGGACGAACAGATTCAGGCGGTGTGCAGCGAGGCGAAGGCGGTGGGGCTGCGGAGCGTCGTCCACGCCATCGGTGATAAGGGCGCACGGGCGGCGGTGCTGGCAGGCTGCACGTCGATCGAGCACGGCACCTTCCTGAAAGACGAGACGCTCGACCTGATGGTTCAACGCGGAACTTTCTTCGACCCCAATCTGCTGGTGCTGCATAATTACCTGGATAATCGCGCGGCATTCGCGTTCACGCAAGCGCAACTGGACACCATCGAGAAAGGTATCGCACCAACCGAGGATGTGATCCGCCGCGCACGCGCGCGCCATGTGAAACTGGCGTTCGGCACCGATGCGGTGGCTGGATCGCACGGGCGCAACGCGGAGGAGTTCATCTACCGCGTGCGCGACGCCAATGAAAAACCGATGGACGCAATGATCAGCGCCACTTCGCGTTCGGCCGAATCGCTGGGTATGGGCGATACGATCGGCACGGTGGCGCCTGGGTATGAAGCGGACCTGGTCGCCACCGACGGCAATCCGCTCGACGATATCACCGCGGTGCGGCGCGTGGTCTTCGTGATGAAGGGCGGGAAGGTTTACCGCAACTCCAAGTAACATCAAGCCAGTTGGCCGGCGTACATTTTCGTCTCGTAGAGCAGCTTCACTTCCCCGCCCTGCCGATATTTTTCGAACATCGCCGCGAGATCCTCCATCATGGGAGCATACTTGGGCGAGCCCGGCAGCGGCGCGTACGATGACGAGAGCAATCGGCCGCGAATGCCATTCCAACCGAAATCCTGCTGGTTGGGAAAGGATGCGGTGCGCCACGCGCGATGCTCGAAGAATCGCTCGATTTCGGCGCGGTCGATGCGGCGATGGTCCACGCGGCCATAATCGCTCGACAGCCGCTGGAGCATCTCCTCGTACTCGGCGAGAAAGCCTCCCGTCACCAGGCGCTCATTCCAAATCAGCACGACCCAACCGTGCGGCGTTAGAATGCGGCGGAATTCGGCTCGGGCGGCCGCGGCATCGAACCAATGAAACGACTGGCCGGCAGTAACGAAATCCACACTGGCATCGGGCAGGGTTGTGGCTTCGGCTCGCGCGGCGACCCCACGAAAGCGCGGCTCCGAGGCGAGTTGCCGTTCGGCGCCGGCGCGCATTTCGGCGTTGGGCTCGACGGCAAACACATCGCAGCCGAAATCCAGAAAGAGCTTCGTGAGAATGCCGGTGCCCGAACCGATGTCGGCAATGCGGGATTCGGGCGCCAGGCCGCACTCGGCGGCGAGCCAGGAGATGACTTCCGGAGGGTACGACGGCCGGTAGCGAATGTAGTCCTCGACGCGGGATGAAAAGCGCTTGGTGGGATCGGGTTCCATATGTCGCTACAATATGGTACGCCATGCCGAACAGACCTCATATCGTGGTGGTCGGAAGCGCGAATATCGACCTCACCACCTTGATTGACACCATGCCGCGGGCCGGCGAGACGATTTTCGGACGCGAGTTTCATCTGGGTTTCGGCGGCAAGGGCGCCAACCAGGCGGTAGCGGCCCGATTGTGCGGCGCGCGTGTCTCGATGGTGGCGCGGGTGGGCGACGACCTGTTCGGACCGGCGACGATTCGCAATTTCCAGGAGCGTGGCGTCGAGGCCGGGCACGTTATGGTGACCAGGGGCGTGTCGAGCGGGGTGGCTCCGATCTTCGTCGACAGCGCCGGGCAGAATCGCATTCTGGTGGTGAAAGGCGCCAACGACTGCCTGTTGCCGCGGGACGTGGACGACGCCGGCGACCTGCTGCGGACGGCTGACTGCATCGTGCTGCAACTCGAAGTCCCGCCGGAAACGGTCTACCACACGCTTCGTTTCGGACGGAAGCACGGCATCCGCACCATTTTGAACCCGGCGCCGGGACAGCCGCTTGACCTGAAGGAAGTGGCCCACGCCGATTATGTCATTCCCAACGAGACCGAAGCGGAAGCGCTGGGTGGAATGCCCGTGCACAATGTGCCGGAGGCGTGGACCTGCGCGGCCAGCCTCGTCAGCCGGGGATTGCGCCGCGTGATCGTCACGCTCGGCGAAAATGGCGCGCTGTGCGCCGATGCGGACGGCGTACGTCACGCGGCAGCGCACAAGGTGACTCCGCTCGACACCACTGGCGCGGGCGATGCTTTTATCGGAGCGCTCGCGACCTTTCTGGCGGACGGATGCCCGGAAACCCAGGCGGTGGAGCGGGCAAACGTGTACGCCGCGCTTTCGACGCTGGCGGTGGGAACGCAGAAATCGTTTGTGACGCGCGAGAAGTTCGACGAGGAGTGGGTAAAACTTGCCAAATGAAATCATTCAGCCGGCGCGCTATATCTGCTATCGCACAGCCGGACCGATCCTGGTTGACGGAAAGCTGGACAAACCCTCCTGGCGGATGGCGCCGAAATCGGCGCCGTTTGTCGATATCGTGACGGGCGAGCCGGCGTGGTTCGATACCCGTGTGGCGCTGCTTTGGGACGACGACAACCTCTATTTCGGATTCTGGGTGGAAGAGACCGACGTGTGGGGTACGCTCACCAAGCGCGATTCGAAAATCTGGGAAGAGAATGACGTGGAAGTGTTCATCGGCGGTACGAACGCCTACTATGAGTTCGAAGTCAACGCGCTGAATACGGTATACGAAGTGTTTTGGATCTGGAAGGATATTCTGAAACCCGGCTCGCCTTACTACGGACGCCCGGAATTCGACCCGGCCACGCAGAGGACCATGGTGCTCGACGGCGTGGGTGGACATGTCCACGAGCGTGGCGAGCGGTGGGGATTTCTGGACTGGGATTTTCCGGCCTTGCGGACAGCAGTGTACGTGGACGGAACCGTCAACCAGCGCGACGGGCGGGATCGTGGATGGACGGTGGAATTGGCGTTCCCCTGGCATGGACTGGCAGATCTCGCGGACGGACGCTCCCTGCCTCCGCGCGAGGGCGATGTGTGGAGGATCGATTGTTCGCGGTTCGAAAAGATCGGGAGGAATCGGGAAGTGCTTGACCCATGCGTGGGCTGGACGTGGAACCGGCACGGTCACTACGATTCGCACATCCCGGAGGTTTTCCCGTACGTGACGTTTTCGAATCGGAGCGTGGCAGAGATCGCGGGCTAGAATTTCCTGTTTAGGCCGCGCGGGCGCCTGACTTTTCTGCCGGTGGAGTTGGCGTAGTTAGCCCGATCTCGGATGCCAACACCGGCTCATCGCCGATCAAAAGCTGGGAATTGACCCCGGCCTGGGCCGGCAAACGAATAGATCAGGGAGCCGTGGAATTCCAGTTACACGCCGAGCGGCGCGGCTTCAGGCCCTCCGCGTTAGCTGGCCTGCGCCAAGGTACGCGGCTGATTGCAGCGGTTCCGCCAGTGCAGCCACGCCATGCTGAGCACGCGCACCACTTCCGGAGCGTGGTACGGTTTGGCGAGCACATCATAGGCACCCAGATTGAGAGCTTCTGCCCAGAGATATTCGTCGGCGGTGCGGGAAGTGACAATCAACAGAGGCGGCGTCGAAAAGTCGCGCAGAGTTTCCAGGGTGTCCTTCCAGTTCCCGGCTTCCGATTCCCGGTCGCACAGCACGATGGGAATTTCTCCTGACCTGAGTTGGCTGCTGGCGGACGACACGTTTCCGGTCGTCGCAATGTGCCAGCGTGTGTCGGGGCACAGCTTCCAATCAGTCCCAGCGAGTATTTCGGCCAGAACGCGAAGGTCCTGATCCTGCGGGCCGATATGATAAACCGTCACGTCCGCGGCACTCTCGCCATGGCTTTGGCAGTCCTCATTTGCGGTTTTGCGAGCTTTAAGCGACACGATTGTCTCTTTCTATCGACACTTATCGGACGAAAGTGGGGCTGGGTCTACGGAGACTTGGTTACGGTTTATGGCACGTTACAACGAGGACAGGTTGCAATTTGGCGGAGTCACTATCCCCGCAGAGCTAAGAGTATCGGGCCATCCAAGGCAGTCAACGTGGCTCGAAAACACCTGGAATCATCACGGTATTTCAGGCGCAATCCAGGACTAATTAGATACTACGAGTCTATTCGCTAATTGAGATATTGTCAACTGCTATCTAGGGTTAATTCTTACATAAATTAAATAAATTCACACTATGAATTTAGTGACGATTCCACCGGATAGTCGGGGCACTCGTCTCACGTTACACTCAAAGGACAGTGGACCTTGCACGCCAGGCGCACATGCGCCACTTAGTCGAACAATTGGAGAAACTCGCCGACCGCCTGCGCGAAGGCGGAGGCACGGCGAAAATCGAAAAGCAGCACCGCGCTGGAAAAATGACGGCGCGCGAACGCATCGCCGCGCTGCTGGATGAAGGCGGGTACTTCCTGGAGATCGGACTGCTAGTGGCCTACGACCAATACGATGGGCAGGCGCCCGCCGCTGGGGTAGTCACCGGCGTCGGCAAAATCGCGGGAAGGCACGCCGTCCTGGTGGCCAACGATGCCACCGTGAAAGCCGGCGCGTGGTGGCCGGAAACCATCACCAAGATTCTCCGCGCGCAGGAAATTGCGATGCGGAACCGTCTGCCGATCGTCTACCTGGTGGACTCGGCGGGCGTGAACCTGCCTTACCAGGACGGCATCTTCCCCGGGCAATATGGCGCCGGCCGGATTTTCCATTACAACTCCCTCATGCGGCGTAAACTGCGGATTCCGCAAATCGCGGCGGTGATGGGTCCGTGCATCGCGGGCGGCGCGTACCTGCCGGCTCTGAGCGACGTGATCATTATGGTGGAGGGCGTCAGCTTCATGGGGTTGGGCGGTCCCAACCTGGTGAAAGGCGCCACAGGTCAAACCATCGATTCCGAACCGCTGGGCGGGGCGCATTTGCACACCGCCGTCAGCGGGGTGGCGCACTACATGGCGAAAAACGACGCCGATTGCCTGGCGCGCATTCGCGAACGCTTCCGTCAACTGCCGCAGCCGAAGGGCGCGCCGCCCAATCCGCCGCGCGAACCGGCGCGCGATACCGGCGATCTCTATGGCGTGCTGCCGGCCGATCATCGGCTGCCGTACGAGATTGAAGAAGTCATCTTGCGGATTTTCGACGCCGGCACGTACAGCGAATTCCAGCCGGAATATGCTCCGGAAATGCTGTGCGCGGACACCGCGCTCGCGGGACATCCAGTGGCGATCGTTGCCAATCGCCGGGGTTTTTTGAAAGCCGAGGGGCGTCCGCGGATCGGCGGCATCATCTACGCGGAGACGGCGCGCAAAGTGGCGTATTTCGTGGAAACGGCCGAACGTCTCGGCCATCCCCTGATTTACTTGCAGGATGTTTCAGGATTCATGGTGGGACCCGAAGCCGAGCGCGCGGGAATCATCCGGGCCGGCGCGGAGATGGTGGAAACCATGTCCTGCGCCACCGTTCCGAAAATCGTGTTGACCCTCAATCATGCCAGCGGCGCGGGATATTATGCGATGGCCGGCCAGGGGTTCGACCCTAATTTCACTTTCAACTGGCCCACCGCGCGGATTGGCGTAATGGAAGGCGAATCGGCCATTCAGGCGCTCTACGCAGTGGAGCTGGAAAAGCATAAAGGAGGTAATTTGCCCGAAGATCTGGAAGCGGCGATTCAAAGAACACGGGCCGATTACGACCGGTGGCTCGACTCCCGGTACGCCGCGGCGCGCGGTCACTGCGATGCGGTGATCGATCCACTCGATTCGCGGCAAGTGTTAACGTGCGCGTTGGAGGCATGCCTGGGATGATTCGCATCGCGAATGGACAAGGATTCTGGGGCGACTGGCTGGAAGCGCCGGTGAGGCTGGTGGAGCAAGGGCCGATCGATTATCTGGCGCTGGATTACCTCGCCGAGATCACGATGTCGATTCTGCAAAAACAGCGCCAGGCCGATCCGAATCTGGGATACGCGCGTGATTTTCCACCGCTGGTCGCGCGGCTCGCCGGCAGAATTCGCGAGCGGGGCATCACGGTGATCGCGAATGCCGGCGGGGTGAACCCGGTGGCGTGCGCCCGCGAAGTGGTAAGGCTGGCGCCCGGGCTGAAAGTCGCGGTGGTGCTCGGCGACGACGTCTTCGGACGCATCGACGAGTTTCTGGCGAAGGGATATGAGTTGCGCGACATGGATACTGGCGCGCCGATCTCGACGATTCGCGATCGCATTTTGAGCGCGAACGCGTATATCGGCGCCTTTCCGCTGGTGGAGGCCCTGGCGACAGGCGCGCAAGTGGTGATCGCCGGCCGTTCGACCGATACCGCGCTCACCCTGGCGCCGATGGTGCATCGCTTCGAATGGGGACCGGGCGATTTCGACAAGCTCGCCGCGGGAACGATTGCCGGGCACATCATCGAGTGCGGCGCCCAGTCGAGCGGCGGCAACTGCCAGGTGGATTGGCAGGCGATTCCCAATATGGCGAATGTCGGATATCCGATTGTCGAAGCCGAACCCGATGGATCGTTTACGGTGACGAAACATGCGGCCGCGGGAGGACGCGTCAGCATCCACACGGTAAAGGAGCAACTGCTGTATGAATTGGGCGATCCGAAACACTACGTCACGCCCGACTGCGTGGCCGATTTCACCAGTATCCAGTTGCAGGAAACCGGACCGGACCGCGTGCGGGTATCGGGAATTCGCGGCGGCGCGCGGCCGCCGTCTCTGAAGCTTTCCATCAGCTACACCAATGGATGGAAGGCGATCGGCACACTGGTTTACTCGTGGCCGCAGGCGCTCGAAAAGGCGCGGGCAGCCGATGGCATTGTGCGCGCGCGGCTGGCGGATCTCGGGTTGAAGTTCGACGAGATCTACACCGAATTCTTCGGCGTCAATGCGTGCCTGGGTCCGGCAGCTCCGCCCAATCCCGATCCGCCGGAGGTGCAGGTGCGCATCGGCGTGCGCGGAGTGGATAAGAAGGCGGTGGACCGGTTTACGCGTGAGTTGATTCCGCTCGTGCTCAATGGCCCGCCGGGCGCGACGGGGTTCGGCGAAGGCCGTCCCGCGGTACGGGAGATCGTGGCTTACTGGCCGGCACTGGTGCCGCGTGAGGAGATCGTGACGCGCGTGGAAGTGGTGGAGTGACGAAAGAGACGCGGAAGAATTGATGGATTACGCCGAAGATGGCGTGAACTTGAGGCTGATGGGGCAAAATTCCTACCAGCCGGTGGGGTAAACTTTCTACGAGTTCTCGATTCGGCCGATCCATTTTCCGGATCGAACCCAGTCCGGCGGCTAAAGCCCGATATGAGCCACTTACGATAATTTCGCCAGGAATCTATTAACCAGATTCGGTCCTCCCGATGTCCTCGCTAATCCGGCCGAGGAAGAGACCAGAAACAACACCGCTCGTGATATCCTACGCGACATGTCCTGGGGGCAGTCTCGCTTCGCCGCCGTCTTGATTCTCATTTGCTTCTCGCTTCAACCGCCGGCCGATGCCCAGGCGCCAAAAGTTCGCATCCGCCCCCGCCATCACGATTACCAACCCGGACCGCCATATCCCGACGTCTTCTACGAGGGTGGAGCGCTGGTCGCACACGCTTCCTATTGGACCGTGTACTGGGCTCCCTATTGGACTTCAGGACTCGGACTGGCGCAACGCAAGTACTTCAACAGTTTCGTCCAGACTGTGGCGCCTTCGGCCGGATTCACCAATCTGTTCGCCGAATACCAGGAGCCCTTGTACCCGATTCTGGCGGCTAACTGGGCGGGCGAAAAGGTAATCACCGACGGTGCGCCGGCCACGACCGTTGACGACTCCGCGATCGTGGCACAAATCAATACCTGGATCACTTCCAGCGTGCTGCCGGTTCCCGATGCCAATACCGTATTCATCATCTTCCCTGGCGCGGGAGTGGACGTGACCCAAGGCGGTTACTCCGCCTGCGACCCGAACAATGGATTCCTCGGATATCACTACTGGGCCGACTCTCCGGAAGGGTTCGGGCTCTATCGCTATATCGTCATGCCCTACCAGAATTGCGGTTCCGATATGGCTGCCGATGGTCCGGTCACCGTCAACGGTATGACCGACACGTTGGGGCACGAGATGTCGGAAACGGAGACCGACCCCGCCGGGGGTGGTTGGCTGGATAGCGCAGGTGACGAAATCGCCGATATTTGCGCGGACACCTCGGCTACAGTCGGATTCCTGAATTTTTGGATGCAGAAAATCTGGAGCCAGGCCGGAACGACGTGCGTCGGCCCGGTTTCCGGCAGTTTGGCTATTCCTCTTACGATCTCGACGAACGGACAGGTAACTCCGACATACACAGAGCCATCGGGAGCCGCAAACGTGCTGGCGGGATATCCGGTTACCTTTTCGGTCTCCACAAGTTCGATAACTCCGGTCAACCTGAGCGTCTCAGGTTTGCCCGCCGGCGTGACCGAGAGTTTGGACCAGTCGTCTGTGACTTTGGCAAGCCCGGCCACGCTCACAATCACTACCGATGTCTCGCCCGGAGCCAACGGAATGGGTACGGTCACCGCAACCGCAAATACCCAAAGCGCGAAATTCCAATTCCAGGTGGTTCCGTGGATTGCGGTCGCCAACGCCAACGTGACCCACAGCGCTTTCCTCTATAACAGTTCGATTCAGCAGTACACCGGCACGATCACGGTGCAGAACACCGGCTCGCAGCCGATTGGTCCCACAATTCTCCTTGGCCTGCACGGCCTGGACAGCAGCGTTTCTTCGTCCACATTGAATGCGCTAGGAACGGGATTTGCCAGCCAGTTGGCGCCAACCGGCGACTATGCGATACAGTTTCCGGACGGAATGCTGGAGGCTGGCCAGTCGGTCACCGCCAGCGTGGGCTTCACCAACCGGACGAATGTGGCCATCAGTTTTACACCCCAGGTCTTCACGGTACAGAGTCCCAAGATGTGCGACATCGCGCAGACGGCGAGCACGAACGTGGTGGACGTGCAACTCATGATCGATGAGGCGCTGGGCCTCGCCGCCCCGGCGGACGATCTCAATAACGACACCACGGCCAATATTACGGACATTCAGATCGTGATCAATTCCGCGCTCGGCATGGGATGCTCATCGTCCTCTATGATGTAGCCCGTTCGCTGAGGAACGCGCCAACCGCCTCATTGAAAAGCGCGGCTCGCTCGAAATAGACGGAATGGCCGGTTTGCATTGCCGCTTCGAATTTCGCTCCCGGCACCACGGCCGCCAGCACGGCGGCGCCGGAAGGCGGAAACACCACGTCCTCATCTCCTGAGAGGAAGAGCACGGGCGTCTGCATGTTCCGCAGATCGGAAACCGGCCGTATGCGCATCGCGGCCAGCTTGCTTCGGAGCGCCAGTTTGTCCAGCCGGCCGCTGCCAATCCGGTCGATTTCACGATAAAGAAAATGCCTTGCCGGCTGTTCTCGCGCCATGCGCTCGCCGGCGGCGGGATGGATGCCGCGGCGAAAGAGATCTTCGTTCACTTTTTCGTGCGCGGCGTACCATCGTAGGATGGCATCGCGCTCTGGGGCATCGAGCGTCGCCGGATCGAGGGTCCCGCCGGTAGCGGCCATGATCAGATTCGCGACACGCTCCGGATGGCGAAGAGTGTACTCCAGGCAAGACCACCCGCCCATGGATTGCGCTACCAGCGTCACCGCCGGAAGTTGCAGATGGTCGATGAGCGCCGCCAGGTCGTCCACGTAGTGGGCCGGGTCCCAAGCTTCGGGCTCGGCGGAGGTCACGGAGGGCGCGAAGCCGCGATGCGCGAACGTGACGCAGGTGTGGCGCGGTGCGAAGTAAGGCACCTGTTGCCACCAAGAAAGATGATTGCCGCCGAGCCCGTGCGCGAATACCATCGGCGGCCCGCTGCCGGTTACCTCGTAGTACAGTTCTACGCCTGGTCTCCGCACCGTCCCGGTGATCGTATGCATGGCCGGCATCATCGGGAGATTATACACCTCGAATGGTTATACGATGCATATTGAGGCCATGATGAAAGTCCTTCGTATCGCGGTTCTGGCTGCTTGCAGCGCGGCTGTTGCGCTCTACGCGCAAGTGAAGGAGCGTCCGCTTCCGCGCCTGGAGAAAAAAGACGGGCGCTATGCCCTGATGGTGGACGGCGCTCCGTTCCTGATGTTGGGAGCACAGGCTCACAATTCGAGCGGCTGGCCGGCCATGCTTCCGAAAGTCTGGCCGGCGATCGAATACCTGCACGCCAACACTCTCGAGATTCCAGTCTACTGGGAGCAGTTCGAGCCGCGCCCGGGACAGTTCGACTATTCCGTTATCGACACCATTCTGGCGCAGGCGCGGGAGCATCGCGTGCGTCTCGACCTCCTGTGGTTCGGCACTTACAAAAACGGCAGCCAGCACTACATGCCCGAATGGATGAAGCTGAAACCGGAAGTTTACACGCACCTGATAGACAAGAGCGGACATCCGGTGGATTCGCCTTCGCCATTTTGCGAAGCGTCGCTCCAGGCTGATATTCGCGCCTTCACCGCCTTCATGCGCCATCTGAAGGCCGCCGATCCCGAACATACCGTCATCATTGTGCAGGTGGAAAACGAAGCTGGTACCTGGGGAACCCTCCGCGATTACTCCACCGAGGCGCAAAAGCTCTTCGAGAGCGCGGTGCCAGCGGAAGTCCTCAGCGCTATGGGCAAGCCCGCCGGAACCGGGAACTGGCTGGAGGCTTTCGGCCCGGAGGCCGAAGTGAACTTCCATGCCTGGGCGGTGGCGAAATATGTGGGCAAGGTGGCGGCTGCTGGAAAAGCAGCTTACCCGCTGCCGCTATACGCCAACGCCGCCCTGCGCGATCCGCTCAAGCCGGGGGCTCCCGGAAGCTACGAGAGTGGCGGCCCGACCGACAATGTGATTCCCATCTGGAAAGCCGAGGCGCCGGCAATCGACATCGTCTCGCCCGATATCTACATCACCGATCCCGCGGCCTATCTGAAGGTGCTGGAACTCTACCACCGCGACGATAATCCGCTGTTTGTCCCGGAAACCATCGGCAGCGCCGGCGTGGCGCGATTTTTCTTTTCAGCCCTGGGACTGCAAGCCATCGGGTTCTCGCCGTTCGGACTGGATTACTCCGCGGTCCGGCCCGCCGAGGACGGCACGCCCGGATCGCGCGAGGAGTTTCTCGTTCCCACGGCGCAAAACTACAAGCTGATCGCTCCCATGATGCGCGAAGTCGCGCGGCTCAATTTCGAAGGTAAGCTGCAAGCGGCTGCCGAGGAAAAAGGCCGGCCCACGCGGGTGCTCCCGTTCGGCGCGTGGAGCGCAACCATCGCCTACGGCGCCGGCAGGGGCGTGCGAACGCCCGCGGGCAACCCGGAGGCGAACGGACGCGTCCTGGTGGCGCAACTGAAGGAGAACGAGTTTCTGGTGGCCGGATATTTTTGCACGGTGGATTTTCGGCCGGTCGATGCCGGCAAAAATCGCCAGTTTCTGCGCGCGGAAGAAGGCACCTACGAAAACGGAGAATTCAAATTCATCCGCATCTGGAATGGCGACGAAACCGATTATGGCCTGAACTTCCACTCCGAGCCCACCATCCTTCACGTATCGCTGGCAACTTATTGATGTTCTACGCGTGCCACATTGGCCTGGGAAGCCGGGACGTAATGCGTGTAAGTTTCATCGTCGCTCGAATTGTGCGACCAATACACTAACACTCGGGCCTTCACCTCCATCGAGAAATGGCTTGGAAGCCATAGCCCGTCGCGAACCGGCGCCTGCTCGAGAGTGAACTTGGTTCCCGGCTCCACCTTGGCGATGAACAAACCAAATGCCACGGGACGAAACACTTCGGCTTCCACCTTTACCCATTGATATTGCTGCTCGTCGATCCACATTTTTCCGCGCATGCCCTTGAGCACCCGGGTGTCCCGGCTGATCGGGCGGTATCCCGGTTTGGGGTTGCCTTCGAGAACGAAGCAACGCCGCCCATCCAGGGTATCTTCACCCACAAGGCGATAATCCATCGCCTGCATCATCTGATCGAGCAACGCATTGTCCTGGCGGCGTTCGCGGGTGTACTCGGCGACCCGCTGGCGATGCTGAGCGGCCGTCTCGTGCTGCCTTTTGGCGATTTCCTGTCGGAGCCTCGCCTCCTGCGCCGACATCTGCGCGGGACTGAGCGGCTCTCCGTTCCGGCCGATCAACTCGTTGTATGGCGAGCCGTCGATCATCATCACCCGATATTTCTTTCTAACGGTTGTCCCCTTCTTCACGATCACGTCGCGCTCCGTGAAATCATAATTCGGAGCGGCCTTCCAATCGGCCTGAGTGTTTGCCACCGATTTGCGAACAATTTCGCCGGAATTTGGCAGCGTTGCCGCCGACAGGGCAGTCACCCCAACTGCAAAAATCCCCCATAGAGTCATACCGAAATCACCGCATTCCACCTGCCATAATGATTTCCATGCGCAAACTCACGCTGGTTCTCGGCAGCATCGCCGCCGCATCCCTTCTCGCGCAGCCGCCCGCTTCGTATCGGATCACACATTCTTACTTGTTGGGCGGCGAAGGAAGTTGGGACTATGTGGTTCCCGATCCGCCCAATCATCGCGTCTTCCTCGCGCGCCAGAATCGCGTAATGGTGGTGGACGAAGACAGCGGCAAGCTGCTCGGCGAAATCACCGGCATCAACGGCGCGCACGGAACGGCGGTAGCGGAAAGCACCGGGCACGGATTTTGCACATCTGGTAACGATCAGTCCGTGGTGATGTTCGACCTCAAGACCTATAAATCTCTCGCCCGCATACCCGCGGCCGAAGACGCCGACGCGATTGTCTATGACAAGGCATCGAATCGCGTCTTCACCTTGAATGGCGACGCGCATTCCTCTACCGTGATCGACCCTCGAGAAGGCAAGGTGATCGCCAATCTTCCGCTGGGCGGCAAGCCGGAATACGGCGCGTCCGCTGGCGATGGCAAGGTGTACGCAAATCTCACGGACAACGCCGAGGTAGTGGAGATCGATGCCGGAACGGCCGCCGTCAGCCGCCGTTGGCCCACCAGCCGGTGCAAGAACCCCGTCTCCATGGCGATCGATACCGCCCACCATCGCCTCTTCAGCGGATGCCGCAGCGGCGTGATGGCGATCTCGGATTACCAGGCGGGAAAAGTGGTGGCCACGGTGCCGATCGGAACCGGCGTGGATGGCGCCGGGTTCGATCCGGCATCAGGCAATGCGTTCGCCTCCAATGCCGATGGCACCCTCACGGTGATTCATGAGGACTCGCCCGGCCAGTATCGCGTGGTCGAGACGGTAACCACTCCGAAAGGATCCCGCAACATGGGGCTCGATCCAGGGAACCACCGGATTTACCTGGTATCGGCGCAATTCGGTCCGCCGCCGGCGTCCGGCCGCGGCAGACCGCCCGTTTTGCCGGGGACTTTCACTTTGAACGTAATCGAGCGCACTGCCGCGCGCTGACTTCGGCCACCGCCTTGGCTACCGCGAGTTTCCCCAAGTCAGAGAGCGAATCGCCGAGGTCAAAGTCTGCTCCCCCCATGGCGATCAGCCACGCATCGGGGCGCGCTCCGTACACCTCGCGCGCAAGCCGCAACAGTGCAGGAGGGCTGGCGTGGTGCTCCATGGGCTTGAGCGCGCCGGCAACCACTGGGACGTTGGCGATCGCGATTTCGCCGGGCGCCGTCCCGGCATCCGCATCGAGGAAGATTACGGTACGCGCCCCGGCGATGCGCTCGGCAAGTTCAGGCGTGAGCTGATGCACGGCGAGCGCATCGATTCCCTCTGCGCGCAACACTTCGGCCGCCGCGGGTCCCATTCCGTCATCGCCCCGCAGCGAATTGCCATACCCGATGACGAGCAGCCCGTCACCGTTCGTTGGAGAGTTCGTCAAGCAGTTCTCCGGCCGGTCCGATCAGCTCGATCCGCAGCGGCACTACTCCCGCCGCATGAGTGGAGCAACTCAGGCAGGGGTCGTAGGCGCGCACCACTGCCGAGACCCGGTTGAGCATTCCCTCTTCCAAGTGGTCGCCCTTCACAAACGCCTTGCTCACCTGTTCCACGCTGCGGCCGATCGCGAGGTTGTTGTGACCGGTGGCGACAATCAGGTTGGCCCACTGCATAGCGCCGTTTTCATCCACCTTGTAATGATGAATCAGCGTGCCGCGCGGCGCCTCCGCCACTCCGATGCCTTCCGCGGCGTTCACTTCGGCGCGCGCCCGCACGTGCCGGTCGAGAATGGCCGGCGTTTCCATCAGTTCTTTCAGGCGCTCCAAGCAGTAAATCGCCTCGATCAGCCGCGCGTAGTGGTAGTGGAACGAGCTGTCCACCATGCGGCCGAAGCGCTCGCGGAATTCCTTCAGTTCGGCGTCCGCTGCCTCCGTCCCGCAGCAGTCCGCGGCATTCAAACGCGCCAGTGGTCCCACGCGGTAGATTCCGGCGGGATAGCCCAGCGGTTTGTAATACGGTGCCTTCAGGTAGGAGTCCGAAACCGACGCTTCGCCGATGTAAGCGGCATAATCGGGCGCGTCCACTTCCGCCGCGATCGAGCCATCGGCATTGCGGAAGCGGATTCGGCCGTCGTAGAGGCGCAGTTGACCCGCGTTCCCCACCAGCCCGGCATACATGGTCGGCATCTTGCCGAAGTTCGCGATCTCGGCGGGAAAGCCGTCCAGAATGCACTTGAAAAGATCCAGCGTCCGCCAGGCAATGCCCTGCGCATTCGGCAATTCTTTGAGAATAGCGTCGCGGACTACGACGTCGAGAGGTCTCGCCACTCCGCCCGGCACAATCCCGGAGGGATGAATGCGCTCCCCGGCCAGCCGCTCGATCACGCTCTGCCCGAATTTGCGCAGCGCGATGCCGTCGCGCGCAATTTCGGGATGTTTCTCCGCCAAGCCGAGCACGTTGCGCTTCTCGGGGTCGGAATCCATGCCGAGCAGCAGATCCGGCGCGGAAAGATGAAAGAAGCTGAGCGCGTGCGACTGCACCATCTGGCCGCAATGAATGGCCTCGCGCACCATCGCCGCAGCCGGCGGAATGCGCACCGCCATAATGGCGTCGCACGCCTTCGACGAGGCCAATTGGTGGCTGATCGGACAGATGCCGCAGATGCGCGCGGTGATGCCGGGCATCTCGTAATACGGCCGTCCTTCGGTGAATTTTTCGAAGCCGCGCACCTGCGTGACGTGAAATTGGGTTCGTTCCACATTTCCGTCCGCGCCCAGGTGGATGGTGATCTTCGCGTGCCCCTCGATGCGGGTAACCGGTTCGATGGTAATTTTGCGCATGCGAATCTCCTATCCGAATTTGACTTCGAGCGGTTTGGGCGCGCGGCCCTCCAGCAGTTCCGCGAGCACTGCCAGGATTGCCTTGGGCGGCGGCGGACATCCTGGCAAATGAAGATCGATTTGGACGAACTCCCGCGGCGGCCTCGCCTGCGGCAGCAGCGCCGGAACCCCGGCGCTGGGGATTACGGGACTGACGTCCGCGCCCTTAATATAGACGCGGTCCAGAATCTTCTGCACGGGCACCACGTTGCGCATCGCGGGAACGTTGCCGCTGGTGGCGCAATCTCCCAGTGCCACTACGATCCGGCTGCGCGCCCGTACGGTTCGCAGGCGCGCCAGATCTTCCTGCGACGAGACCGCGCCTTCCACCAGCGTCACGTCCACGCCTTCGGGAAATTCCTGCGCATCCACGAGCGGCCCGTAGACCAGGTCGGCCTTTTGCGCCACCGCCAGGATGAGCTCATCGAGATCGAGCAGCGACATGTGGCAGCCCGAACAGCCATCCAGCCAGATGGTCGCCAGTTTCACTTTGCTCATATCCGCGACCCTTTCCGCGCCGCGGCCGACGCCACCGCTTCGGTGCGCTTCACCATTTCTTCCACCGCCCTCCCTTTTTCCGCCATCGCCCCCGTCGGGCAGGCCTGCACGCATTTGCCGCAGCTCGTACAGGTGGAAGCTTCCGCCCAGGGTTGATCCATTTCGCTGATCACGCGCGAGTGAATTCCCCGGCCCATGATGTCCCAAACGTGGGCACCTTCCACTTCCGCGCACACCCGCACGCACCGCGAGCAGAGAATGCAGCGATTGTGGTCGATGACATAACGCTCCTGCGACAAGTCCACCGCCAACGCCGGGTAGCGGTACGGAAAGCGCACGCTGGAAACACCGAGCGACGATGCCATCGACTGCAACTCGCAATGGCCGTTCGACACGCATACCGCGCACACGTGATTGCGCTCCGCCAGCAGAAGTTCGACGACCATCCGTCGATATGCCGCCAGGCGCGGCGAGTTGATGGTGACCGACAGGCCTTCCTGTACCGGAGTGGTGCACGCAGGCGCCAAGCGTCCGCTGCCTCCCACCTCCACGATGCAGAGCCGGCACGCACCCACATCCTTCAAGCCATCCATGTGGCAGAGCGTGGGAATGTTCTTACCGGCCTCGCGAGCGGCTTCCAGAATCGTCTTGCCTTCCCGCGTGGGCACCAGCACGCCCTCGATTCGAATGGAGATCGCTTTGGTTTTCTGGATCATCTGGTCACCCCCTCACGTCGCAGCGCAGGCAGCGCGAACATTCGTCATGCGCCTCCTGCCCGGTAAGCCCGAGCACCACTTCTTCGTCGCCTTGAATGCGCTGCTTGGGCGGCAGTTCGGACGACCGGTGCCGTCCGCTCGCGCTCAGCCCTTCCGGCACCGCCCGGACATACTCGAACCCGCCGGAAAGCTGGGCGAAGCGTTTCGCCCCGCTAAGCCTCTCGTCGATCTTGCGCGCGGCTTTCTTGCCATAGCCCATGGCGTTCGACACGTTGGATGCTCCCGTAATCACGTCGCCGCCAGCATAGAATTTCGTCCGGCTCGTCTCCAGCGTGTACCGGTCCACCACGTACGTGCCGGCTTCCGCCAGCGTCAAACCCGAGGCGCGCGCGAAATCCAGGTCCACCGTTTCGCCCACCGCGAGGACGACGGTATCGCAATCGAAGCGGGTGATTTCGCCGGTCGGTTCGGGTTTGCGGCGGCCGGAATGGTCGTATTGCCCCAAGCGCGTCTTTTCGATTTCGATCGCCCGCACGTTGCCCTGCGCATCGCCCAAAATGCGGTGCGGCGTGGAAAGGAACAGAATGCGAACGCCCTCCTTTTCCGCCGCCTCCACTTCTTCCTTGATGGCCGGCATATCTTTACGCTGCCGGCGGTAGATGATGGTCGCCTCCGCACCCATGCGGATGGCGCTGCGGGCCGAATCCACCGCCGCATTGCCGGCGCCGATCACCGCTACCCGCCGCCCGGTCTTTGTGATGGTTCCGGAGGCGATTCCCTCCAGGAACGGCAAGGCGGGATAGACGCCCTTCAGTTCCGTTCCGGCCAGGTAGACCCACGATTCCTTCCACGTGCCGATAGAGAGGAACACCGCGTCGAACTGCTCGTCGAGGTCGGTCAGCGAAATTGTCGATCCCACCGCGGTATCGAAGTGGAACTGCACACCGAGACGGCGAATCAGCTCCACCTCGCGCGCCAGCACCTTCTTTGGCAGCCGGTACTCCGGGATTGCGTAGCGCAGCATTCCGCCCGCTTCGGACTTGCTTTCGAACACATCCACTTCGTGCCCGAGCAATGCCAGGTAGAACGCACAAGTCAGCCCCGCCGGCCCCGCGCCCACCACCGCGATGCGGTGCCCTGTAGGCGCCATCTTGCGCGCCGCAAATCGCCCGGCGATGGTTTCGAAATCGTCCGAAAGCAGCACCGAATCGGCGATAAAGCGGTGCACTTCGCGCATGTTGACCGCGGCATCCTGCGTTTGCCGGCGGCAGCGGTTGTCGCACGGATGCTGGCAGACGCGGCCGGTGGACGCCGGCAGCGGGTTGTCCAGAATCACCGATTCGAACGCGTCCGCCATCCGGCCCTCGCGCAGAAGTTCGAGGAATCGCGGAATGTTCATGTGCAGCGGGCAACTGTTCTCGCACGGCGAGAGCGCCAGGCTGTCGCACACGCCCGCGCGGCACCGTTTGGCGATGATGTGGTCCTCGAATTCGTGGCGGAAGTGGCGCATGCTGGTCAGCACCGGGTTGGGCGCGCTCTGCCCCAGCCCGCACAGCGACGTGTCGCGAATCATGCGGCCCAATTCGTCCAGCAGGTCGAGCTGCTCCACGGCGCCCGCGCCCTTCGTCAGCCCGTTCAGCATGGTCAACGCCTGGTCGAGCCCCGCCCGGCACGGCACGCACTTCCCGCACGATTCCGAATGCGTGAACTCCAGGAAGAAGCGGGCGATGTCCACCATGCAGTTGTCTTCATCGAGCACCACCATGCCGCCCGAGCCCATGATCGACCCGAGTTGCGCCAGCGTCTCGTAATCCACCGGGGTATCGAACATCTCGTGCGGAATGCAGCCGCCCGACGGCCCGCCGGTCTGTACGGCTTTGATGACGCGATCCTTCAGCGCGCCGCCGCCCACGTCGTAAATAAAGCGCGCCAGCGGGGTCCCCAGCGGCATCTCCACCAGGCCGGTGTTGGCGATCTTGCCCACCAGCGAGAAGACCTTGGTGCCGGCGCTTTTCGTGCTCCCTGTTTCGGTAAACCACGCCGGCCCTTTCAGCACGATAGGCGCGATGTTGTACCACGTCTCGACGTTATTAATATTCGTCGGCTTTCCGAACAGCCCCTTGCTCGCGGGGAATGGCGGGCGGGGGCGCGGCCGGCCGGCGAACCCTTCGAGCGACGCGATCAGCGCCGTCTCTTCGCCGCAGACGAACGCCCCCGCGCCTTCCACCATCTCGATATCGAAATGAAACGGCCGCCCCAGCACGTTCATTCCCAATACGCCGTAGTCGCGCGCCTGCTCGATGGCGCGCTCCAGTCGCTGCACCGCCAGCGGGTATTCCGCGCGCACATAAATGATGCCCTGCGAGGCGCCTGTCACATATCCTGCGATGATCATGCCTTCCAGCAGCGAGTGCGGGTCGCTCTCGATCTCGTTGCGATTCATGTACGCGCCGGGATCGCCTTCGTCGGCATTACAGACGATGTATTTGGGTGTCTCGGCGGCTTTCGCCAGGAACTCCCACTTGAGGCCCGTGGCATAACCCGCGCCGCCGCGCCCCCGCAGTTTGGCAGCTTTGATCTGCTCGATCACCACATCGGGCTTGCCGTCGATCAGCACCTTATAAAGCGCCTGATAACCTCCCACCGCGATGTATTCGTCGATATCCTCGGGCGAAATCAACCCGCAGTTGCGCAGCACGATGCGCTTTTGCCCGTTGAAGAACGGGATCTCCGTCCACAGCGGCACTTCCGCGTACCCGGCCCCGTAGCGAAGATGTGCCGTCAAGTGATCCCACTCCTCGATGCGGCACCAGGCCAGATCCTTGGGCACGATGCCCTGATTCACCGCGGCGAGGATGCGTTCGGCGTCGGTTGGCTGCACGTGCCGCAACAGTACCAGAGGCTTGCCGGGAATCCAGACATTGACGATCACCTCCTGCGAGCAGGCACCGAAACAACCGGTGGGCGCCAGCCGGATATCCATCCCGTCCCGCTCGATGGCGGTGTGCAGGCGATGGTAGACAGCCTCGCCGCCATTGCCCCGCCCGCACGTCCCCATGCCGACGGCGATGCGCGGGGCATTCGGGAGCAGCTTGGCCAATCCCTCTTCGCGAACGCGATTGAACGCGCCGATATCGTCGATGCGGTTCATTGGTGGTTCTCCTCCCCAAGCGCTCCCACTTCCCGCGCCAGCGCGCCTTCGTTCATGTGGCCGCAGATGCGGTTGTCGAGTTCCACCACCGGCGCCAGCGCGCACTGCCCGAAGCAGGCGACGGTGCGGATGGTGAACTTGCCATCGGCCGTGCTGAGCACCAGCTTGTCGGCGGTGTTGTCGGCATGATTGTCGCCGAGGCCCAATTCAAGCCGGATGCTTTCCAGCAGACTGCGCGATCCGCGCGCGTGACACGCCGTCCCGCGGCAGATGGCGATGGTGTGGTCGCCCTGTGGCGAGAGATTGAACAACGCGTAAAAGGTGACGACGCTGAAGAGCTGCGCTACCGGCAAATTGGTCTTCGCCGCGATGTAGCGCAGATCGTCGGCGCAGAGATATTTGCGGGGGGTTCGCTCCTGCACTGCTTCGAGAATGCCGAGCAGGGCGCCCGGCCGGCCGCGGTAGCGCGCGATGATGTTGTCGAGAACTTCAGAGTTGACCACATTCTAGTTTAAGACATGAATATCTTTTAATGCAACCCTGACCAAGGGGCAAACGGTTTTATTGCAATCAGTTAACAACTTCACGTGTGGGATTTCCCTGCCGGAGGTGGCCCGAAATGGTTAACATTTTCTAATTTCCAGGCGTCAACGCAAGTCGCTGTAGGCGGTCTGTGTTCGGACTGATGAGCCGTGGCATGAATAAAGAGTGTGCGATTCCGCGATGCGGGTACTGACGGATTTGCTATCGAACTCCTGAAAACGCCTTAGGTGAGCGGGTATCTGAGAGGCGCCGCCGTCCGCCAAGGTGTGGCGACGGGTTCGGATTGCGCTTGGGGCACGAAGGTTCCTCAACAGCAGGCAGGATTTGCTTACTGGGTTGTTTGCCGATCGAAGAACGCGAGCACCTGCCCCGTCTCGCTCAGTGTTGCGGTGGTCTGCGATCGTTCGCCATTTGCGAACCGGCCGAAAGTACTATCTAAACCGAAACCAATTCAGATTCCCTAACGAGGTGGTAGTCCCATGAAACACCACATACAACTTATGCACCCCCTGCGCGCCGGAGACTGCCATCGGGTAGGTCTGCCATGTTTCCCATCCGCCCGTAACCGGCAAACTCCCTTGCGCGATCATCGGGCCCGAACCACTATCGAGGTGGAACTCCAACGTCCCGCCCGATCCCGCGCTCGCCCATCGCACATCCACCGCGCTTAGGCCACTGCCGAAATCGATGTTGTCGTATTCCAGCCAACTGCCGTCGGCGGCATAGCCGATGTCGAATCCATTATCCGTATCGGTGCACGGTTCCGATTGCAGATTGGAGATTTGCGTATAACTGGAAGCCTGAATCTGCTGCGCGGCGGCGATGCTGTATTCGGGGATCGCGCCGATTCCAGGCCGCCGTCCGGCAACTGGAATTTCCGGATCCGTCCAGGTGAACGTCGCGCCCGCCAGCGCCGGCAGCGTGTAGCTGAACGACCGCCCGCGCCACCATACCTGAAACGTTTGACTGATGGCCGAGTCGTTGTACGCCACCAGAACCAGCGTGCGCTCGGGAGTGACAAACGCCGCGTCGATCAAGCCCGGCGCATTGGAAGACCAGACCTCAGTCGATCCCGGCATCACCCACTTACTAAAGTGGCCGAGCGTGTAGTAATCGATCGGGTAACTTACCGCGCCGCTCTGCGAGTTAACCGTTACCAAGGGTGTGCAGGTATTGCAGCCCCCGTCGTAGGGACCGCGATTCTGGTCGAGCGCCAGCCCCCACTTCACGTAAGACTTCGCCCAATTACGCATCGAGTTCACGATCATTTCGAAGTCGGTCTTCACTTCGTCCGCTATCCAGGTGCCCCCGGATGCCTCCGTCACGTAATTTCCCAGAGCGGGAAACTGATTGTGGAGGGTGGTCATGGCGCCCGGAGGACCTCCGTACCAGTGCCACGCCGTGCCCGCCACGGCAGGCGAGGAGGCAATACCGGAGCCGCTCAACACCGTCTCGGGATAACCCGGCGTGTCCCAGTTGTGATCGTAAACCAGCACTCGCGTCGCCAGATTGGCCGCTTTCAGCGCCGGAAGCATATAATTCTGGAGAAAGTTGAGCTGCTCCGTGCTGCTCATGGACATGCCGGGGTAGTTGGTGGGCACATTCAGAGGCTCGTTCTGAAGCGAAATATAGTCCACGGGCACGCCAGCCGCCGCGTAGGCTTGCAGATATTTGACGAAATAGCTCGCCAGCGCAGTGTAAGCCGAAGCGTTGAGCGATCCGCCGATCATCGAACCGGTGGTTTTCATCCAACCCGGCGGGCTCCACGGATTGCCCATCATTTTGATATGCGGATTGATGCTCTTGGCCATGACGAGCAAGGGCAGAATGTCCGCCTGGTCGTGGGAAATCGAAAACGAAGCCAAATTCGGGTCGGTCGCTCCCGCCGGTTGATCGTCATAGGAATAGATTGTCCGCGCCAGGTCGGA
>Ga0335072_10001644_pt1 | contig 35952 bp, 34 predicted proteins | sample Lox_Sample_21_FD_206725 | JGI IMG/M metagenome (GOLD analysis project Ga0335072, IMG submission 206725) | Soil microbial communities from Loxahatchee National Wildlife Refuge, Florida, United States - Lox_Sample_2.1 | ecosystem: Environmental > Terrestrial > Soil > Wetlands | place: USA... | reverse complement strand
AACGTGATCAACAACACGGGCGGTTCTTCGACCATCGCGAATCCGGATACGCCCGTCACCGTGGTGAGCTACCCATGAAAAGTAGAAAATGGCCGTCAAATTTTCCTCCATCTCGCAGCCGCGCACAGAATCGGCCGTCATGCATTCTGCACGCCTCGGAATCTTCGCTATTTCGTCGCCGGGTATTCGCCTGGGTGCATCAAGCTCTCATTCGCGGTATGATGGATTTGACGCCCGACACTCCAGCTGGCTCGGGCCCAGCTCCGTCGAAGATCCCGAAACATAAACGAGGCAAAGGAGTTCACGCACATGCGAATGAGAACAGTAGTCCGTTCACTGCTTGTGGCGCTGTTCCTGCTCTTCATTTCCGCGCCATCGTTCGGGCAAGTGGATGTCGGCATTTCCGTCAGCTTTGGCCCTCCACCGATTCCTGTTTACGCCCAGCCTGTCTGCCCGGGCGACAACTACATCTGGGTTCCCGGCTACTGGGCCTGGGATCCGGATGGGGGTGATTATTATTGGGTGCCGGGCACATGGGTGCTGGCGCCGCAAGTGGGATATTTGTGGACGCCAGGCTGGTGGGGTTGGAGCGGAGCAGCATACATCTGGCATCCGGGGTATTGGGGGCCGCACGTGGGATTCTACGGCGGCATTGACTACGGCTTCGGATACTTCGGTAACGGATATGCAGGCGGGCGGTGGGACGGCGGGCGTTTCTTCTACAATCGGGAAGTCACTCACGTCAACGTAACCGTGGTCCACAACGTCTACAACGAAAAGATCGTCAACAACTATTCGACCAGTCGTGTGAGCTACAACGGCGGCCGCGGCGGCCTCGATGCCCGCCCCACCTCCGAAGAAGAATCCTACGACCGCGAGAGGCACATCGGCCCGGTGGCGGCGCAGACGCAGCATGTGGAGGAAGCGCGCAACAATACGCAGCTCCGCGCCTCCTACAATCACGGCAAGCCGCCAATCGCTGCCACGCAACGCCCCAATGAATTTTCTGGAAGCGGCGTTGTCAAGGCCAAGGAGGCGGGCGGAAGCTACGAGCCTCCTCCGAATCGCGGCTCGGGAAATACGAAGGCTGAGGAAAATAATGCCAGCCGCGCCGTGCATCCGAGCGACCTGCCGCCGGTGGAGCACATGACCCCGCCCAATACGGGCAATACGAAACTCGACCAGAAATACCAGCAGCAGCAGGAAAAACTCTATCAGCAGCAGGAAAAGGACCGGCAAAAGCTGGCAGCGCAACAGGAAAAAGAGCACCAGCAGATGCAGCAGCGCAACTCCAGCGAAGCCGAGAAACAGCAGATGGAGCAGAGGCACCAGCAGCAGACGCAGCAGATGTACCAGCAGCACGCGCAGCAGCGGCAAAACCTGCAACAGAAGCAGCAACCGCACGAACAATCGCACGAACAACCGCACGAACAGAAGCCCCACTAGACGTGATCACACCGGCGAGCGGCTCCCCGAAGCCAAAAGATCGGGGGGCCGCTTCAGGGCGCCCCTGCGCACGTTCGTGTCTGTAGCTGTCTCCTTCCGCGAGGATTTCCAGAAGTTTCATCTTTTGCGCATTTAGCGGCGGCTCTGCGTTCGCGACCACAGCGAATCCTGGCGTATACTCTCGCGCGAAGAGGGCCGATATCCAATGAAGCGGCGGGCAAGTATTTAGCGGGATGGGGCGATGCTGGATCAAGTTGCGAAGAAACGGATGAGGTTTCGTCTGGCCGTTTTCACGGCGTTTGTGATTTCGCCCATCATGTGCGTGGCGGTGATGTGGTTTTCTGCCCCGCCGTGGGAAGCGAACTGGTGGGAGTCATTCGCTGTCGCGCACGCGGTGATGGCTTTCCTGATGTATGCGGGGAATTGGGCATGGGCCGGAACTCCGCTGCGCTGGGCATTTCCTATCGCGCTGATTGCGGCCACGTATCACTCTGCCGGAACGCGCGGCGCTTTGCTAAGCGCGGGCAGCTTGCTGGTCCTCTACGGCATTCCGCGCATTCGCCTGCGGATGACGGCACCGACTGCAGAAGCGGTCCCGCTCGCGCTGCCATTTAGTGATGGCTTGTACTACGCCGGCCAGGGCGGGCAGACGAAGCTGCTGAACCATCACAACGGACTGAAATCTCAGAAATATGCGGTGGATTTTCTCCGCCTCAACGGAGCCCGAATGCGCTGCCGCGGCTTCTACCCGAAGGAACTGGAGCGGTATTCGATCTACGGCGCGACGGTTGCGAGTCCGTGCGACGGCGAAGTGACGGTCGCGATAGATGGACATCCCGATTTTCCGCCGCCGCACAGCGACCCGCGGCACGCGTCCGTCAATTACATCCTGATTCGCCACGCCAGTCTGCCGGACACCTACGTTCTGCTGGCTCATCTCAAGCAAGGCAGCGTGGCTGTGAAAGTCGGGGATCGAGTGCAAACGGGCCAGGCTGTGGGACAGGTGGGAAACTCCGGCAACAGCACCGAGCCGCATCTGCACATTCAGATCAAGAAAGGCGGACTTCCAGGCGTGTGGAGCGATGGCGAAGGCGCTCCGATGATTTTCGGAGGGAACTTTCTGGTCCGCGGAGATTTAGCGCGGGCAACGCAACCCGCTCAATCCGCGTAAGCGGCCACTCTCACGACGGTTCCAAGACTCACATTACCTTCCCGAGAATACCGGCAGGTCCATCAAGCGAGCGCATCGCCCATCCAAACCGCAGTTGCCGCTTGACGCATGAACAAGCGCGACGTAATGTTGCGCGCAGATGTAACACCCAATTTGCAAATTTCATTCGTAAAACCCTCCTGACTCCGCGGGGCGAATTTCCGGACAGCGGCGGGCGGATGAATCGAGCGAGTTGGGACGATGGTCCTCCGGGGCCGTGCGGAATTAAACCGAACCTCTCAAAAAACGAACGATAGAGGAGCAGCCATGAGGATACGCACCTTTGCACTCCGGAACATTCTGCCAAGGGATGAAGGAACTGCGAGCAGAGCGCGTACAGCAGGAGTCGCCGCGTTGGTTGCAGGACTACTTGCCGTCTGTTTTTGCGCGGTCGCACCAGCGCAGGCGCAGAGCGGCGCGCTTGCGCGGCGGCTGATTACGCAAGCGGTGAACGAACGCAACCTCGTGACGCTCTCCGGCAACACGCGCCCCGAAGCGATAGCGGCGAACGATCGCGGCCCCGTGGCGGACGACATGCAGCTTTCGCACATGTACCTGCTGCTGAAGCGCGCGCCGGAGCAGGAGACGGCGGTCGAAACGCTCGTTGCGCAACTGCACGATGCGAATTCCGTGCAATATCACAAATGGCTGACGCCGGACGAAGTGGCGGATCGATTTGCGCCGAACGCGGAGGACGTGCAAGCAGTGAGCGATTGGCTCACATCGCACGGCTTCACGGTGAACGGTGTGTATCTGGCGAATGGCGTCATCGATTTCTCCGGCTCCGCAGGGGCGATTCGCGAAGCCTTTCACACGGCGATCCACAATCTTTCCGTTAAAGGAGAGCGCCACATCGCGAACATGAGCGATCCGAGCATTCCGGCGGCGCTCGCTCCCGCGATTCAGGGCGTGGTGGCGATGAACGACTTCCGACCGCAGCCGGCGCGGAAACCCAAGGCCGCCTACACGGTGAACGCCGACTATCAACTGCTCGTTCCCGGCGATCTCGAAACGATCTACAACATCAATCCGCTGTTCGCGCGCGGAGTTTCCGGGCAAGGACAGACCGTTGTCGTGGTCGAAGATACGGACCTCTACACCACCGACGACTGGTATGTGTTCCGCAAGACATTCGGGCTGGCGCAGAAATACCCGAAGGGTTCGCTGGCGCAAATCCATCCACAGCCGTCGCGCAACTGGTTCAACGGCGGCCCGTGCGCGGATCCGGGCGTAAACGGCGACGATAGCGAAGCGGCCGTGGACGTGGAATGGGCCAGCGCTTCGGCGCCGAGCGCGGCCATCGTGCTGGCCTCCTGCGCGGACACGGATGCGAATTTCGGAGGCTTCATCGCGCTGCAAAACCTGTTGACGGGCCGCGGCATTCCGCCGGCGATCGTCAGCATCAGCTATCTGGAATCGGAAAGCTATCTGGGATCGAGCGGCAACGCCTACGTCAATCAGCTTTACCAACTGGCTGACCTCGAAGGCGTCTCGATATTCACGGCTGCGGGCGACGCGGGCGCGGACACGTCCGATCAATTTGCGCCTGCCGCCGTGAGCGGGCTCAACGTGAGCGGCTTCGCCAGCACGCCCTACGACGTGGCCGTCGGCGGCACGGATTTCGGCGATGCATATCTCGGGGCGAGCTCCACCTACTGGGGCGCGACGAACGGGCCGTATTACAATTCGGCGCTCTCCTACATCCCCGAAATTCCCTGGAACGATTCGTGCGCAAGCCTGCTGATCACGCAGGCGCTGGGCTTTTCGCAATCCTACGGGCCGACTGGCTCGTGCAACAGCACGATTGGCGAGGAATATTTTCTCGGCGTGGTGGGCGGCAGCGGCGGGCCGAGTTCGTGCGCCTTCGGCAATCCGACGATTCCCGGCGTCGTGGGCGGCAATTGCGAGGGCTATCCCAAGCCGAGCTTCCAGCGCGTCTACGGCAATCCTTCCGATCGCGTGCGCGATGTGCCGGACGTGTCGCTGTTCGCCGGCAATGGCGTGTGGGGCCACTACTACGTGATCTGCTATTCGGATCCGACTCCCGGCTACTACGGAACGCCCTGCGTGACGCCTCCGAACGGAACTCCTGCGGATTGGTCCGGCGGAGGAGGGACGTCGTTCGCGGCGCCGATCCTGGCGGGCATTCAGGCACTGATCAATCAAACGTCGGAGCCGCGCCAGGGCAATCCCGATTACATCTACTACGCTCTTGCGGCCGATGAGTACGGCTACAAGGGCAACAGCTCCTGCAATTCGACACTGGGAAACCAGACGTCGGCGGGCTGCGTTTTCTACGACGTGACGCTCGGCGATAATGACGTGAACTGCTTGCCGCTGGTGATCGACAGCACGACCGTCGGCTCGTTCAATTGCTATTACGACGGCGCGACGAACGGCGTGCTATCGACGTCGACCAAGTCGTATAAGCCGGCGTACGTGACCACCACAGGTTACGATTACCCGAGCGGGCTCGGAAGCGTGAACGCTTACAACCTTGCCAAAAGCTGGCCCGGCAGCAGGCTGGGTTGGGGCAGATAAATAGCGCCAGAGAAAAGACAGGCACGACGGGAGCCCGCGTGAGTTGTTTCGCGCGGGCTCTTTTTTTCTTGCAACGCAAAAATGCACCAGCGAAGGATCGGGCGCTAGCGTTTCGCGGCGGCCTTCTTCAACATGCGGATGCCGAGCAGGCCCCGCGAGAGAACCGCGAGGCTCGATGCAGGGTCGACCTCTGCGGGAAGCTCGGTGACGCAGAATATCCCGCCGCCGAACACTCCTTCCGCGCGCGGCGGCGACACACACGCCGACCCTCGCGCGTCCCCTGCGAATCCCCTGCTGTGCCCCGCTCTGCCGAAGATGCGCGGCCGCACGAGAATCACCAGCCAGCGCGATTCGATCCCGACTTCCAATTCTTCGGTGTTGTGGGCCGGCACGGTGGCGAGCGCGCTGATGTAGGTGGACGCCTCTTCGACCTCGACGGGCAGGCGGCGGATCAGGTCGCGCTCGGCGCCGAACCAGTCTCTCCAATCTTCGCCGGGACAGCCGCCGCGAAGAAGATAACGCTGATGCGCACGCTGGGAGACGAGTTCGTAGGCGTCCAGCAGGCAGTCGCAGAGATCACGCAGGACGACCGGTTCCCACTGTGCGGCGGCAGGCGCGCTCAAAACGTCCTGCGGCATGACGGCCCTCCTTTTCCGCTTCTCGCGCCGCAGCAAGAGAAAGCGGCGGCGGGTCGAATGATTCGCGGCGAGCATCCAGGGCGGCGCGCGATTGCAAACGCAGCGGAAGTGCCGCCGCCCGGCGCGCCAGAATCCTGCTCCGCGCGTCGAGCGACGCCTCATCGGCCAAGCGCATTGCTGCGGCCGCCCGGACCATCGCAGGAGGCGCCGCCGCCTCCAATCGCTCCAGCTCCGACGCCAGCATGTGCGCATTCAGCGCACGCGAGCCCAGGACGCATTTTCCGCGTTCGACCACCGGAAGCCACAACGCGCTTTCCGAAAGGGCGACGGCAACAAGAAGATTCCCTCCCATTCGTTCGACCGCGGGCATCAATTCGTAAGCTCGTCCATCAGGAAGAATCTCCGTGGCGAGAACAACATTGAAATTGCCGTTCTGGAGCACTGCTAGACCGTCGCGAACGCTACCGGCACGCGTTGCCACCGGCTTTCCCCGCTGAGACAACCGGTCGTCCAGCTCCTGTGTAAGCGGCCCCAACCCCCCGACAAGAAGGACACGGGCATCCTGAGTGTTCATCCCCCCTCCTCGCTGAAAATCACCTCCGTTCTTTTCAGACTGCTCGCTTGTGTGACGTCAGCTTGCCGAAAGGCGGACGATACAGCGAGGCACGCGGATGCGATCTCCACAAGTCATATCGGGCGCAAGACAGGAGGGCATTAGCAGAGATGAGACGAGTACTGGCAGTCGTAGTGAAAACGAGTTCCAATATGGGAAGCGCGGCTGCTCAGGGAAATAAGCAAAAAAATATACTACAGTGTATTGAATGTTCGATAACATAAGGATACTGTCCCGGTTTAGTACACGACGCTTTGATAGCGCTCCTTTGGGCTCCTGAAAAGGAGTGGCCGGCTGGCCCACTCGACAGTCGTAGCGTTTGGGTTCCTGTGTTGAGGAGTCGTGCTGATGAAAAAGGCCTCCCAGGCATGCAGACCTGATTTGCGTCGCGCTCGGGTCGCGCGTACGCGTTTGCGCGGGTGTCTACCTCCCAGAAAGACGCCTTTGGAATGGTTGCTGAGGCGCACGGCGCTGCTGGAAACTAACCGCTTTGGGAAAATAGCGGCTGCCTGGATTCCTGCCGGGGGAATTCTCGATGAAGACGGGAACGATCTTCTCGGGCGATCGCTTCCGGAATATTTCGAAGATCGCGGCGCACCGGAGTTTACACAGATTTTCCGCACCGTCGCGAGGTGCGGCGAAGAGCAACGCTGCAATTTCCAGGTCCAGGCCGGCTCCGGGCCCTGTTTTTTCACGGCGCACTTGCAGCCCGTCCACCGGGAGACCGGAATGCACGTGTTCGTACTTTTGCAGCGCGCCCAGAAAAAATCCTTACTGCGATACGCCTCTCCGCAGCGCGTGGTGAGCTTCCGGACGGCGCCGCGCGGGGCGTCGAGCGAAGATTGCAACCTCCAATGCCTGGGGCAGGCGCATGGCTGCCGGCAGGAACGGCGGAGCATTTCCTCTCAAATGATGCGCGTCGCCGATCAGGAACGGCGCCGATTCGCCAGGAACCTGCACGAAACGGTGGCGCAGACTCTGGCCGCCGTGAAAATGGCCGTTGGGAAGATGGGCCGCCGCCTGCCTGAAGACAACAAAGAAATCCAGGACGAGCTTGCAGCAGCGCTTGCCCTGACGAACCAAGCGATCCAGGAGGTGCGCACTTTCACGCACCTGATGCATCCGCCCGCGCTCGGCCTGGGAGGGCTTGTCCCCACGCTGCGCGCCTATGCGGAGGGCTTTGCGTCCCGCAGCGGCATTGCCACGTCCGTGGAGACCGGCGACAACCTTCCGAACCTGGATCAGGAAACCGAAATCACCGTTTTCCGGATTGTCCAGGAAGCGCTCACCAACGTGCACCGGCATTCGGGGAGCCCACAGGCTGTGGTCCGGTTGTGGTTTGAGCCGGAATTTCTGCGGGTGGAGGTGCAGGATTTTGGGCGCGGAATGGACCTCCGCCATGAACGGGATGGCAAGCCCGCCATGCAGTGGTTCGGCGTCGGCCTCTCGGGAATCCGTGAGCGCGTCAGCCAGGCCGCGGGAACGCTGAAGATTGCGAGCCTGCCCGGAAAAGGAACCGTCCTGCAGGCGCGCCTTCCCGTTTCCTGCGCGAACTTGCGCGTGCCCGACGGCAGCTGCCTGATGCATCGGAGCGAACTTCGAGGTTGATGTTGCAGAAACCCGTTTGGAACTCGTTTTTTTGCTGAAAGGAATGTTTCGCCGAAAATCACGGAAACAAGAAGGAGAACAATGACACGTGAGGCGGCTGCAACCCAGCGCTACCGCATCCTCATCGCCGACGATCATCCAATTGTCAGAAAAGGCATTCGCGGAGTCCTGGAGGCAAACCCGTGGCTCGAAGTGTGTGGCGAAGCCACCGACGGCGAAGAAGCCGTGGAAATGGCGAAGAAGCTAACGCCGCAGCTGGTGCTGCTGGATTTGACCATGCCGAAAATCAACGGCCTCCTGGCCACCGTGCAAATCCGCGAAGCCCTCCCCACAACAGACGTCCTGATCTTGACCATGCACTACGATGAAGAACTGGCGCGCGATGTGCTCCGCAGCGGCGCGCGAGGATACATCATCAAGAGCGACGCGGAACAGGAGTTGCTTGCGGCCGTAGACCGTATCCGCCACCACGGAACATTTTTCACCACCTGCCTGGCAGAAACGATGCGCGATGTCTACGTGGGCGATTTCGCCGAAGAGTCCGTTACGCCCGGCACAAGCTTGACTCCGCGCGAGACCGAAATCGTGCGCCTGGTGGCTGAGGGAAAAACGAACAAGGAAGTGGCCGAGTCGCTGCAAGTATCGATTCGCACGGTGGAAAGCCATGGCAACCACGTGATGCGCAAGCTCAAATTCAGCAGCTTGCCGGAACTGGTGCGGTTTGCCATTCGCGCCCGGTTGGTGGACCTGTAAGACCACGCCACATCCGCACGATTTCACCTGTCTGCCAGCACTGCGGAGGGAGCCCTCCGCCTGCCCCTTGCTTAACTTTCAGCAACGCTGAGAAATCGCGCCTGTAGGACAAGAGAATCCCCTCACGCCTGCCGATGAAGAGATAGACGAGATTAGAAGCGCGGAATGCCAGACCGGACCCGACACGGATTCAGAAAGGAGCAGCGCGCGTTCCGGACTGGAACAGCACGGCGATGATTCCCTCCCCCGCTCGATTCTTCCGGCAAGCCGCCTTTTGCGTCGCCTATTTCGGCTGCTACTATCTGCTGAATCTCCCGTCCGTCATCTTCATTTCCAAAATCGGCTTTTCCGCGTGGTATCCCGCCGCCGGACTTTCTGCGGCGACAGTGCTCGGATTGAATCCCTTCTACGGCTTGCTGGTATTGATGACAGATCCGGTAGTGGGTCACCTGATTTATGGCACGCCCATTTTCTCCTGGGATGGCTTGACCGGCTCGCTGGGACCGGCCTGTTTTTACACGATGGCGGCTCTGGTCTTGCGCGGCCCATGGAAGATCGATATCTCCTTGAGGCGCCGGCAGGATGTGCTGCGGTATTCGATAGTGACGCTTCTGGCGGCTGCGGGAGCGACGAGCCACGGAGTTGGAATGCTCGTCCTCAGCCATCGCGTTGCATTGGGCGAATACTGGGAATCCTGGGTTCGCTGGTATGCGGGAGAGAGCGTCGGCGTGATTGGCGTGGCGCCGTTCCTGCTGATCCACGTGCTTCCCACAGTTCGCAAGTTTCTTGGATTCACGGCGATCACCGCGGGGGAGCAACGCAAGGAGATTCATCCGCCGGGGAAATCAGCGACCATTTCCTCTCTCCTGGAATTCGCCATGCAAATCGTGGCGATTCCCGCGACCATGTATGTCGTCGTCACCAAGCCCACGCCCATGGGCCATCCGATGTTCCTCGCATTCCTGCCCATCCTGTGGATTGCCATTCGCAAGGGCGTGCGCCGCGTAGTGACGGGAAACGTGGTGCTGATCACCACGACGCTCGCCGCCCTGAGCATTTTCCCAATCCCGCAGACTTCCCTGCTCTCAGCGAGCATGGCCCTACTGCTGATTCTGGCCACGGGACTGATCGTCGGCGCGTCCGTGAGCGAACAATACCGCCAGGCGCGCGATTTGCGCGACCAGACCGTCTATCTGAATTCGCTGATCGAAAACAGCCCGCTGGCGATTGTCTTCCTCGGCCTCGACAAGAGAATGAGAGTCTGCAATGACGCTTTCTTGAGACTGTTTCAGTTCACGAAGGAGGATATGGCCGCCACGACGCTCGACCGCCTGATCTGGCTGCCCGAACTGGAAGAGCAGGGTGAAGCGACGTTCTCCGAGGTTAAATCCGGGCGCACGGTCCGTACACCGACGCGCCGAAGAAGGAAAGACGGAGCGATCCTCGATGTCGAACTGATCGCCGTACCCTTATCCACGGAAGGAGTCGTTCGCGGCGTTTGCTGGATCTATTCCGACATTTCCGAGCGACTGCGCGCCGCCGAAGAAACACAACGCCATTCCGATCAGCTCAACCAGATGGTGCAGGAGCTGCAAATCCACAATACCGAAATGGCGCTGCTGGCGGAATTGAACAGCCTGCTGCAGTGCTGCGCGACCACGAAGGAGGCGATGCTGGCCGTCTCGCAATCGGCTCCGAAGCTATTTCCAGGTGCAACGGCCGGCGCGCTCTACCGCTACAACTCGGAGCAGCGGACGCTCGAACAATCCGTGAGATGGGGAACAGGCGGTGTGTCCGAGATATCGTTTGAACGCAGCGCCTGCTGGGGATTCCGCCGTGGGCGCGCGCATTGGAGCGATTCCCCTGGAGGAGGGGTTGTCTGCCGGCACGTCCACGGCGAACTTTCCGCCAGCTTCTTGTGCGTGCCGATGGTGACGGGCAACGAGGCCGCCGGTGTGCTTCACCTGCAGGTGGACCGCGGCGAGTTCGAACGCCAGATGCCGGGCTTCGAATCGATGATGGCGGGCATGGAGCGGCTGGCGGCTGCGGCGGCAGGGCAGATCGGGCTCGCCATGGCCAGCCTGGAAATGCGCGAGGAGCTGCAGCAGCTCTCCGTGCGCGATCCGCTCACGGGCCTTTATAACCGGCGCACGCTGGAGGTGTCGCTCCAGCGCGAAATCTTTCGCGCGCGCCGGAAGAGGCAACCCGTCTGCGTCCTGTTCATCGACCTCGACCACTTCAAGAGCTTCAACGACACGCACGGACACGCGGCCGGGGACGAGATTCTGGTGCGCATGGCGCGGCTCTTCCGGGAATTCTTCCGCGGAGAAGACGTCGTCTGCCGCTACGGCGGCGAGGAATTCGCCATCGTGATGCCCGAAGCAAAGCCCGTGGACGCCGCGGCGCGCGCCGAAATGCTCCGCACCAGCGCCGAAAAAATGACGATCGAATTTCAAGGCAAGGCGCTCGAGCGCGTGACGCTCTCGATGGGAATTGCCGCATATCCCGACCACGCGTCGACGCAGGAGGAGCTGCTGCGCGTCGCCGATGAATGCCTCTACCGCTCGAAGGCCGCCGGACGCAACCGCGTGACTCTGGCTGCAAGCCCCGCCGTGCTGGCGCCCTCCGGAGTGGAGGCGTAAACGACGGCCGTCGCAATCAGCCATCGTGAAATCGGCGCACCGGAGCGCGCAAAATCTCCAAACGCTCTGCAATTGCACACTCCGCCGGCGCAGAGTAAAATAACGGAGTCACCGCGTATCGTGACGCGCCGGTTTCACCCAGGGGAACAGGCGCTCCGGCTCCCTCCAGCCCACCGGAAGCATTTTTACAAACTACACATCAGCGTCGCACGCACAGAGTGTCGGCGTGCGGAATGGGGGATTCCATGGAGGATTATCCACACCCGGAAGAAGCGAGAACTGACGAAGGCTTGCAAGAAAGCCGAGCGCCAAAGGCCGCAGTCTGGATTGCGGTGCTTGTGGTTTTGGCTTTAGTCGCTGTGGCCGCGGCCGTTTACGGTTCCCGGCAGCATGCGAAGGCCGTTCGCGAGGCGGCGCAAGCGAACGAACTGAACACAACCGTAAGCCAATTGCAGGACCAGGTGAACGCCCTTAATTCGAAATTGAGTGAAGTGACCACGGAACAGCAGCAAGCCGCCGAGGCAGAAAAAGCGCGTGAGGAGGCGGCCGCCCGTCCGGCCGAGAAGCCGCGCGTCCGGCATACGGCATCCGTTCGTCGCCACGCGGCTCCCAACAACGAAGTCAGGCAGCTCCAATCGCAACTGGCGACGCAGCAGCAGCAATTGAACGACCTGCAGGGCCAAGTGGCGAAAACGCGCACCGACCTCGAAGGCGACCTCAGCTCGACGCGCGACCAGCTCAACGGATCGATTGCCAAAAATCACGACGAGCTGGTGGCGCTCGAAAAGCGGGGCCAGCGGAACTATTTCGAATTCGATCTCACGAAGTCGAAGGAATTCCAGCGCTCCGGTCCGCTGATGCTCTCCTTGCGTCATGCGGACACCAAGCACGACAGCTACGATTTGGCGATGATCGTGGACGACAACAAGATCAGCAAGAAACACGTGAGCCTGTATGAGCCGATCTGGCTTCATGCGGACGACGACGTGCAGCCGATGCAGGTGGTGGTGAACGAAATCAGCAAGAATCACGTGCACGGCTACGTGAGCGCGCCGAAATTTTCGGAGACGCGGCAGGTGAGCGCGGCCGTAACGCCGGCTGCCGCAGCCGCTTCGGCCGGCACGCCAGCCGCGAATGCGAGCGCAGCAGGCGCATCGGCGAGCACGCAATAGCCGGCGACGCCGGTTACTTCGCGTCGGCTATCTTGGCGGCGTAGGCGTCGAGCGTGCGCGTCGAATAGATGAGCGCAGCTCCCGCGTTAATCGAGATGGCCACGCCGAGCGCTTCGGCGATTTCTTCACGCGTGGCGCCGGCCTTGATAGCGGCATCCGTGTGAATCACGATGCAGCCGTCGCAGCGAACCGTCACGGCCACAGCCAGCGCGATCAACTGGCGAATCTTTTCGCCAAGCGTGCCCGTCTTCGCGTTCGCATCGCTCAGCAGGCGGTAACCGCGAAGCGTGTCCGGGCTCAACTTCATGAGTTCGCCAAGCGTCGCGCCGATCTGCTTCTGATATTCATTCCAATCGAGCATCATGTGTCGGGATCCCTCCGCACGGCGTCCTCCATGGGAGCGCCGCCGCGGCATGAGTATATCCTCCCTGCTGCAAATCACATGTGAACGTGGACGCGGGCGCGATCAGCGATTGGGCTGAGCGGGCGGAGGAGGAGGCGAAGGCGGCAGAGGCTCGCTTGGCGAGGCAGGCTGAGGCGGAGGCGCTGGCTCTCCCGCCTGCGGAGTAGAACCCGGCGAGACGGGAATTCCAGCCTGGGCGGGCGAAAGCAAGCGCACGGACACGCGGAAGCGTTTGTAATGCGTGTAGCGAACCCACATGCGGACGCGCACATCACCCGAACTGAAGCGAAGAACATCGTCGGAGTACGTGTACGTGGGAAACCAGTAGTGCCCCTCGATATTTTCGCGATAGGTGGCAAAGTGCGGGAAAATGTTCTCCGTGTCGCCGTGGCGAATGTCCGGCACGGCCTTGCCGTCTGACTTCACGATTTCCAGGTCGTGGTCGTCCACCCAGATGCGCCCCTGAAAGTAGCGCTGATTTTTTTCGATGCGCTTCGGCCCCACGTCGAAGACGTACGTTCCGATCTCATCGAGTCTCTGGCGGCCCACATACGTGACGTCGTATTTCGGCAATTCCGCCGTGGTGAGAACAAAGGGCTGCACGTTTTTTAGGTCGTCGAGATCTTCCGTAGAAAGCGAGATACGCTCGAGCGTGGGAGGCGGCGCGTAGACGATTTGCTCGTAGCGCTTGCCGTCCGGCGTGAACGTGACGTCGCTGCGCACATGGTATTCGCCGTCGGGCTGGCCGTTGTCGTCGATTGTCTCTACGACAAAATCCTGCGTATAGGTGAAATTATCGCGCTCGTCTTTGAATTCCTCTTCGCTCGCCGCGAATTTTTGGATGATTTGGCCGACAGGCAGCGCGGGCGGGGCGGAATTGAGCGGCGAAGTGTAGTGCACAGGCTCTTCGGGCGGCGAAGCGTGGGGCACGGGTTGCGGTGCGGGCTGCGAGGCCTCCGGTTGCGGCAAGTCTGGATTGTCGTCCTGAGGAGCGCCGCCGGAGACCGGCCCCACATCCTGCGCAAAAAGCGGCAGCGCAAACAGGAACGCGGCGAGAACCACCAGAATCTTCGCGGCTCGGTGCGATCGTTTCCAGAACGCCTTTTGCTCGGTATGGAATTTGCAATCGCTCATTTCGCCCTTTGCGGCGCCTTGAGCCCGGGATCGCGCAGAGAAGACCTACTGGTTCTCGATGTATTCGGGCGGGACGTCGTCTTCGGGAACTTCTCGCGTGCGAATTTCACCTTCGTCCGGATCGGGCGCGTCTTCGACGCCGGAAATCACTTCGGCCTCGAACGACTGGCCGTCTTCAATCAATTCTTCCACGCTCTCGGAATCGCCCAGGGCCGCGCCGCGAAGTCCCTGCACGTCGCCGGACTGGCCTCCGGAATCTGGTCCCAGGCCGCGCCCGCGCGGAATCAAGGGCTCGTCTCCATCCACGGCGCGCGATCGTGACCGTCGCGCGGGACCGCCTCGCCGCGCCTGTTTTTTTGGCAGTCGCTTCACCGCAGCAGGAGATTTGGCTTTCAGCGCGGTCTTCTTCGCCCGCGGCGGCGCTGCCTTCTTTGCCGCCTTCTTCTTTTTCGTCGCCTTCTTGGCGGCTGCTTTCTTCCGTGCCATGCGGCGAGTGTATCACCGGGCGCGGGCGTCTACAACATAGCTCCCAGGCGAGCCGAACGGCACGCACTGAGAATCGTGCTGCGTCATGAACCAACACATAACTCAAGTCGCCTGAAACATTTCCGTCGCCCGATGCGTAGCTGCTAGTAAGAGTTGACGGGGCGCGGGTATACTCTCTCGCGCCGGGAGACTTATAGATGCCTCGCCCTTATCGCTACCGCCGGAGTTCGCTGGCGTTTGCTCTGCTGCTGATCGCCATTGGCGCACTGTGGCTGTTTGCCAATATGCATCCGGGTTTCGACCCGTGGAACCTGCTGTTCCGCTACTGGCCGGTGATTCTGATTGTCATCGGGCTGGGTAAGCTGGTGGACTATTTCATCGACTCGCACAACATGGGAAAGGCAAACGCCGCCGCTGCCGCCGCGGGCGGAAGCGCAACCACAACCATCGAGTCGCATTCGCACGCGGGCGAAGTGCTGGCCCTGGTGATTCTGATCGTTCTCGTGTTTGCCGCCCTCTCGCATCACAGCTTGAGGACGCAGTGGCGGAATGCGTCACACAGCGTGGACGCGCAAGGCGCGCAGACCGCGGATGTGAATATCACAATTCCCGCGGGCGATTTGACCCTGCACGGCGGGGCAGCGAGCGGAAAAATCGTCGAAGCGGATTTTCACTATGCCGCCGAAGACGGCGAGCCGAAGGTGGATTATATGGTTTCGGGCGGAACGGGAATGTTGAACCTGACGCAGGGCGATGGAAGCAGCATCCGGTTTGCCACGGGGCACAACGACTGGACTTTGCGGCTGAATAATGACATTCCCTCAAGTCTGAAAATCGAAATTGGCGCGGGCCACGGAGATCTGGATCTGCATGGGCTTACGCTGACGGGGCTCGACCTGGAGATGGGCGCCGGGCAGGTGAACGCCGATCTGGCCGCCAACTGGAAGAAGGATGCTTCGGTGACGATTCAAGGCGGCGTCGGGCAGGCGACTCTGCGCTTGCCGGAAAACGTGGGCGTCGAGGTCCATGCGAGCGGCGGGCTTGGTGCAATTTCCACCGACGGGCTGCACAAGCGGGACGATTCCTACGTGAATGACGCTTACGGGAAATCGCCGGTCACGCTGGAGGTGAACGTCAGCGGCGGCGTGGGACAGATCAACCTGATTTCAGAGCCGTAATCGCGCAATCGCGCGCGGAGACCCGCGATGGCAAAATTCATTCTGTGGTGCATTCTGCTGGTGCTGTGCTGGCCGCTGGCGCTGATTGCGCTGGTGCTCTATCCGTTTGTGTGGCTCATCTTGCTTCCCTTCCGGCTTTTGGGAATAGCGGTCGATGGCGTGTTCGAACTGGTGAAGGGCATCATTCTATTGCCCGGCCGCGTGCTCGCCCGAATTTAGAAAGCTGAGATTTCGCTGAAAACCTGCGGCGCGATTTCCTATTGATTTGCTTGGAAGGTGGGTTACTTCTGAGCGCCCGCAGCCGCTGCGACCCTCATCACACTGTTCGCCTGCTGCGTCGCCGCGATTCTTTCGTATTCCTGCATGTGAAGCGCCGCTGTGGCCGAGTCGCTTTTGGCTCCGTAGATTTGTGAAAGGAGATATTGAATCAGCGGCTCGTGGTGATCCTTGTCAATCCCTTCGGCTTTTAGCGCGGTGGTTTCCGCAACGGGCAGCTGGTTGAGATTGAAATAGGCGATGGCGCTGAAAAAATATGCGTATGCGTCGTTCGCCGGATCGAGTTCAAGCGCGCGATTCGTGAGATTCAGCACGTCGCTCCATTTCTGCTCGCGGCCGGCGATTTCCGCGAGGCAAAGATAGGCGGGGAGATACTTCGGGTCGGCGGCAGAGGCCTTGGCGCATGCGTCGTGCGCCTGTGCGACCTGCTGTCTCGCGTCGTATACCTGCCCGAGCATCACCCAACCGGCTACGTAGTTCGGATAAATCTGCGTGGCCTTCAGCAGGTGCTGCTCCGTTTCCGGCAAATTCCTGTTCTTCAGCGACGAACAGGCCTTCTCATACTCTTTTTCAGCCTTCGCGGGAACTTGCAAGGTGGTGACGCTGACGGTGTAAGAGAGTCCGGGAAACGGTTCGATCGAGCAGATTTTTCCGCCCTTTGAGTCCTGCACCGATATCCCCTTGTCGGTTACCACGCGATCGTCGGGCATCGTGGGGACCAGATTGATCGGCGCTTTCGAGCCTATTCGCGGCCTTTGGGCGAAGAGCGGTGTGGCGGCAAGGACAATCAACAGCGCGCACAGCAAAAGAGATTTCAAATCCAGCATCGCTGGCAGCCGGAACCCAACTTGCTCGCGGCACGCCAATTCTGTACCCGCTCAGGACCGAAGATTGGGGCGATTCTGCACCTGGAGAGTCACAGAAACAAGCGGAGAAAATTCTCAGAAACCCGCAGCGGTCTTTCGCGCATCGTAATTAGAGGAGGCGTTTGCCGGCCCGCGCCTCTTGCAATCCACTCAGGGGACATTGTCATGGGAGAAATGCGCAATCGGTACCGGTCTTTCGGGTTGTTTCTCGTGTTTGCCAGCATCCTCACGCTCGCCGCGCTCTGGAATTTTCCAGAGCAGTAATCCATCCGTTCCGGGGGCCGTTCCATTTTTTAGGCAATCTTCGCTTAGCCGCAGGATTATCGAGATTCGGCCGCCGGCAAGAAATGCGCGTCGCGAAGGATTTTCAGCACCGCAGCCACGACAATCTCCGGATGCCCGGCCTGAATTTCATGACCGGCGCCGGGAACCATTTGAAATTGTGAGTTCGTTGAGAGCTTGAGCAAGTCCTGCTGCCAGCCGGCCCAGGCGCGTTCAAACGCCTCGTCGCGCGGCCCGTCGAGGCCAACTTTCGGGTCGTGCGCAATCACGGCCACCGGCGTGGCACCGAGTATTCCCGGCTGCGCGATGGCCATCACTTGCCTTTCGTTTTCCGGCAGCGCCTGGATCATCGCCACGGCTGCGCGCGTGAACCGGGCGCAATTGGGACAAGCGCCGGTTTTGTCGCCGCACCATCCCGCCAGGCGTGCAACGCCGAACTCGGCGGCTGCTTCGAGAATCATCTCCTGCCATCGCGGCACGGCAAATCGTGCGGGAAATTGCGTTGTCTCGGCGGGATAAACCGAGTCGACGAGCACGACGCCGATCACTTCGCCCTGGTGCATGTGCCCAAATGTGATGGCATCGAGCCCGGAAAACGAATGCCCGACGTAAAGGTACGGCCCGGAAACGCCCGATTTGTGCAGCGCTTCATAGATTTCGCGGACGATTTGCGCGCTCGTGCGCGGCTCGGGCCCGGCGTCGCTCCAGCCGTAGCCGGCGCGATCGAAGGAACAGACGTGCACGAAGGGCGAAAGCTGGTCCTGCACGGTGCGCCACTGTTGCGAGGAATCGTATCCACCGCTGTCGAGGATGACGGTTGGGATAGGGTTGACTCCGCCCGTGCAATCCAGGTGCAGGCGCTGTCCACTTGCGAGCGTTACGAGTGTGCCGCGCATCGGACAGCGCCGCGCATCGCGCCACTCCGCAATCTTTTCAAACGCGAAGCCGGCAACCGACATCACGACGAAACCGATGACCATCCCTGCTGCGATTGCGCGCAACAAGCTGCGGCTTTGGTTCCTCGGCTTGGGGAGCTCACTCATGCGCGGATATCTTCGACGTTCACCGGCGGATTGCGCAAGCGCTTCTCAATATCTTGCCCGAGGATTATGCGTGGCGAAGGCAAAAAATAAAACAAAGACCAAATTACTTCACATGATGTGAGCGGCCGGTGTATAAAGGGGCTGATCTGAGCTCCCTGGGCGTCGGCGCCGGATCGCGTTGGCATCAGAGCAGTCCCACTCCACCTCCTTTGTCGCGAGCCCATGGCGGACGGTCCACAGGATAACCAGAAGCGTTCCAACGAAGCTGCGGCTGCTGCTCTCGCACCCGGTGTCGCCTGGAAACCTCGTTTTAACCCATGGCTCATAGGAGTTGTTGTCGCGCTGGCGGCGTTCATGGAGGTGCTCGATACGAGCATCGCCAACGTCGCGTTGCCCTACATTGCCGGGAGCCTCGGCGCCAGCAACGACCAGAGCACCTGGGTGCTCACTTCTTATCTCGTCTCCAACGCCATTGTGCTGCCCATCAGCGGATGGTTTGCCAGCGCGCTCGGGCGGAAGCGTTTTTTCATGACGTGCCTGGCGATTTTCACCACCAGTTCCCTGCTCTGCGGATTTGCGCCGAGCCTGGGCGCTCTCCTGATGTTCCGCATCCTGCAAGGCGCGGGCGGTGGAGGGCTGCAACCGATGGCGCAGGCGATTTTGGCGGATGTCTTCCCTCCTGAAAAACGCGGCCTTGCGTTTGCCCTCTACGGCGTCACGGCAATTATCGCGCCAACGATCGGGCCGACGCTCGGCGGATGGATCACGGACAACTATTCCTGGCGATGGATTTTCTTCATTAACATCCCGATTGGGATTCTCACTCTTTCCTTGGTCTACCGGCTGGTTGACGACCCACCGTGGGTCAAGCGCGTGGCCGGCGGCGGCGTCAAATTTGATTACATCGGCATTTCTCTTCTAACGCTTGGTGTTGGCGGGCTGCAGGTGATGCTGGACAAAGGGCAGGAAGACGACTGGTTCGGCTCTCATTTCATTCTTGTGATGGCGATTTGCGCGGCCGTTGGCCTCATCTGTTTCGGCATCTGGGAGTGGTTCAACAAGCACCCAATCGTTGACATGCACATGTTCGAGAACCTGAATTTTCTGAGTGCCAACGGAATGATGTTTGCGCTCGGCATTCTGCTCTTTTCGAGCCTGGTGATGATGCCGCTCTTCCTGCAATCGCTGATGGGATACACGGCCGAATCGGCAGGGCTGGTGCTTTCCGGCGGAGGATTGCTGCTGTTGTTTTTGATGCCCGTGGCGGGCATTCTTTCGTCAAAAATTCACGCCCGATATCTGATCGCCTTCGGCTGGTTCTCGCTGGCAATCGGCATGTTTATTTCCAGCCGCTATCTCGACCTGGACATCAGCTTTACCAGCGCGAGCGTCCTGCGATTGATTCAGGTGTTCGGGCTGGGATTTCTCTTCGTCCCCATCAATTTGGCTTCGTACGTGGGAATGCCGGTCGAGAAGAGCAATAACGTCGCGGGCCTGGTCAACTTCATGCGCAACATCGGGAGCAGCGTGGGCACTTCGCTGGTGACGACGCTGATCGACCGGCGATCTCAGGTCCATCAGAATTATCTGGTGGCCAACGTCACGCATGGGGAGCCGAACTTTTCGAATCTGGTCACAGGACTCACACAACACTTAATCGCGTCGGGAATGAACGCCGAACGTGCGATGCAGCAGGCCTACGGTCTGGCTTATCAGGCGCTGATCTCGCAGGCGACAACGCTGGCCTATCTCGACACGTTCGTATTCCTGGCCACTCTCTCAGGAATCATGTTTGTGCTTTCCTTCACGTTGAGGAAGAATGAGCTGGGAGCGCGGCGCGTGGCGATAGAATAGGCGGTGGGCCGATGCGGATGCAGACGCGAGTGGCGGGATGAATTCTGAACCGGGCAATTCATTCTGGAGGGCGACATTCCCATGATTCGAGTGCTAACCGTTGAACGCGAGTATGGCAGCGGCGGCGCCGACATCGCAAAGAAGCTGGCGGACCGGCTGGGCTGGCAGCTTTGGGACCAGCTTCTGACCAACGAGATCGCACGCGAGATGGGTTGCGGCTGCGACGCCGTCGAGCAGCGCGAAGAAAAGAATGACCCCCTCTATTACCGGCTGCTCAAGGGCTTCTTGCGCGGGAGCTTCGAGGGCAGCGTCAACGCGCCCCAGGCCCGCGTGCTCGATACGGACTGCATTCGGGAGCTGGCCGAGCGCGTGGTGAAGAAAGCGGCGGCGAGCGGCCACTGCGTGATCGTCGGCCGCGGCTCAGCTTACTACCTGCGAAGCCAGCGCGATGCCTTTCACGTTTTCGTCTATGCGCCGTTTGAGGAAAAGGTGCAGCGGCTCGAACGCGGCGGCAAGAGCCGCAAGGAAGCGATCCAACTGGTGGATAGCGTCGACCGCGACCGCGCCGCGTTCATCAAGAAATATTTCGATGTCGATTGGCCCGACCGCAACTGGTTTCACCTGATGGTGAATTCCACGGTGGGCGAAGACGTTGCCGTCGACACTATCCTTCACGCCCTCAGCCCAAAGGAAAAGCAGGCAGACGGCGTGCTTGCGTCATCCCGCTAGCAGCCGCAAGGCCTTTCCAGCCCACCGCCGAGTTTAAGCCTCGGGTTTCTTCAAGATTTCCGCCAGCGAGCGCATTCTCTCCGCATCCCTCGGATCCTTCGCGCTTGCCGCGCTCTTTTCAAGCGACGGCGCCATCCGGCTGAGCTTCGCCACTTTGCCGCGGTTCATGTGCGAATCTTCCGCTTTCTGGATGGCCTTTCGGAGGTCCACGATGCGATTTGCCGGCAGCGCGCCCGACCTTTCCAGTTGATCGAGATACGCCTTGGCCACCACCAGCTTCGGCGGCCAGACGATCCTCTGCTGGCTTTGCACGTTCAGCGTGTCCACTTGCACGGTCTTGGCCGCGTCGATTTCATTCTGCGTCAGGTCTTTCGTCGGCGTCAGCTCGAAGACGTCCAACCCGCGCGCGATTTCCGAGCCGTAGATATAGCCGTTGTACCAGTAGGCCGACCAGTCGCCACCGAGCACCAGCATCTTCGCATCGATCGGCCCGCGGTCGAAATAGGCGATTTCGTGCGGATGCGCGCTATCGGTGAAGTCCATCACGGAAACGCCACCCTGGTACCACGCCTGCACTTCGATATCGCGCCCGGGAACGGGTACGAGCGAGCCATTGTGCGCGACGCAGTTTTCGGTGTCGCCCTGCGCGGCCGGCAGCTTGTAATAGCTGGCAAACTTCAGCGTGTCGTCGTGCAGATGGAAGATGGCGTCCGCGCCCCAATCGTCCGGATCGTTCGGACGGCAGCGAGCGCCGAGCCCGCCGCCCCATTCGTCGGTGAAGACGACCTTCGTCCCGTCATTCGAAAACGTAGCGGAGTGCCAGTAGGAATAGTTCGGATCGTTCACGGCGTCTACACGCACCGGATGCACGGGATCCTTGATGTCCAGAATGATGCCGTTGCCCGAGCACGCTCCCGCGGCAAGCCCGATGGCGGAATAGACCGTGATGTCGTGGCATTGGTTTGTGTCTCTCGCCTTTTCTTCGGGCTTCGTCGCGTCGCGGCCGTGCGTGCCGCCGTTGGTCAATCCGTTGATTTCGCCCGTCCGCGAATTCATGAAAACGCGCGGGCTCGAAACGATGGCGGCATCCTGCGGCGCGGCCAGCGGAACCTTAATCACGTCGATGCGGAACAGCGCCGTATTGGGGTTCTTGTCCGGCTCGCCGTCCGAGCATCCGGCCAACTCTTCCGGTTGGCGTACGAACGATGTGCCCGAGACGTAGATGTAGACGTTGTCCTTGTCGTTGGGGTCCACCACCAGCGTATGCGTATGCGAACCGCGGCAGGTCTGCACGGCTGCCACTTGCTTCGGGTTCTGTATATCCGAGATGTCGAAGATTCGCACTCCGCGGAAGCGGTCTTTCTGCGCCGCGGGAATGTGCCGCTCGTTTTCCTGTCCGGCAGCTGGCGGCGGCTCGGGCGGAAATCCCTGCGTGCCGCAATCGATGCGCCCATTGGGCATCTCCACCGACATGAAGAGAAGATTCTTGTAGACCGAAACGTCTCCCTGCCCGCCGGGGCACACCAAAGAGGTGAGCAGCGAAGTCTTTGCCGGGTCCGAAATGTCGAAAATGTTGATGCCGTAAAAATTTCCCTGAAACAGATGATTTCCCTGGAACGCAAGATCGGAATTCGAGAAGGCCAGTTGCGCGATCACCATCTGCACGTCTTTGGGGATTTTCGCGCCGAGAGGGATGCCGAGCAAAGACAGAGTTTTCTGCACCTTCGGATCATCCGGCCCGGAGATATTCAATTGAAAAGCGTCGGGCTTCTTCAGCAGCAGGAGGTGTTTCATGCCCATCGACGCTTCGCCCGCATCGAAGAGCCCGGGCGACAGCTTGTACCGCGGGTCGTTTACGTCAGACCCCTTCATGCCCAGCGGGAGCGGCGGCGCGGGCGCCGGCGCAAACGGATTCTCCTCCTCTTCCTGTTTGCCAGCGTTCGCTGGAGGGGTGGCCTGCTTGGCCTCGGGCGCGGATGCCGCGGGAGCCTGCGGAGGTGTCTGCGCAGGCGCCTGCGATTGCGCGCGCGCTCCTCCAATGCAGAAGCCCATCAACACGGCTGCGAAGACGGCTCCTGCCAGACGCAATCCAACGCGATGCGATTCGTTCATTCTTTCTCCTTTGGAAATTCCTTGTCGAGCATGGAGTGCATGATGCGGATTTCGGCGCGCTGCGTATTGTCGGCGTCGGTGGCGAAGTCGAATAGCGCGGCGTCCTGCCCCGCGCCGGGCGTATTGAAGAGATCCTTCACCATCGTCACCGCCCCTTGGTGGTGCTGGATCATGCCGACCAGGAACAGGCGGTCGAATTCCGCGCCACTTGCCTTGTTCAATGCGTCCATCTGCGCGGCTGTGAGCATGCCGGGCATCGGCGCCATCGCCTGGCCGTTCATGTCCATATCGGACATACCCGGCATCATCTTGGGGTAGGATTCTCCCCGCAACGCCAGCCAACGCTCCATGAATTTCATTTCGTCGGATTGCGAGCTGCTGATGCGCTCGCCGAGAAGCTGCAAATCTTTGTTCTTCGTGTGCGTGGGAATCCACGCAGTCATTACGATGGCCTGCGAATGGTGGAAAATCATGCCCTGCATGAAATCGACGTCCGCCTTCGAAGCCGGCGGCAGCACAGCGGTGGTGCTGGAAGGCAGAATCCTGCTCGGCTGACCCGGAGCCCCCGGCTGCACGACGACAGGCGCCTTCGCCTCGCCGCCCTGCGGGTGCGCGGCGGCGCCAACTGCGGCGAACCCTGCCGCAACCAAAATTGCGATGAGAACTCTTGTTGTGTTTTGGGAGATTGCTTCGTTTTGCCTGCTACAACGCGGTTCAGCTTTCACTTCCACCCCTTATCTGCGCTTGGACGTTTTGCGGCCCATAAAGCTATCACGAACTTGCAAAACTCGCTGCGATTAAGTGATGGCGGGTATTTTCTCGAAGGACGCGGTACGTAGCAAGAAGGGAAATGAGAAGAAATAAAAAAACGCGGCTGGAAGAAATCCAGCCGCGCGAGATTGCCCGGCGACGGCCGCGCTTCAATTGCGCAGCGCGCCTGGGTCGCAGGCCGGGCGAAACGCTGGCCTGCGGAAATTAGTCTTTCTTTACAGCCCGGCGACGGCGGCCGCGGCGCTTTGCGGGCGGCTCGGCAGGAGGTTCGCCAATCAATTCCGCCGACCAAATGGACGTGACGAACTTCTTCACGCCGTGCTTCTCAAAGTCGATCGTGGTGCGCTCGACGTTCGATTCCGTGACCGTGCCGACTCCGTACTGCTCGTGCCGAACTTCCTGGCCTTCGATGAGTACTTGCACTGCTTCCTCCTTGCGGGAATGAATGAAGTATCAAATCTACCGAAATCCTTCGCAGGGGTTCCGGCTGCCATCCGTCGCGCAGACGGCATCACCTCAAGATCAAGCCGAAAAGAGTGCCGACTGGAAAGAGTTCGGGAGGGTGGCTCCAGGTCGCCCCTGACCTCCCTCCCGAAATGTGGTGCGTCCTACGGGTCTTGCTCAGACGGGTTTAGAGGCCAACAACGCGCTCGGCCTGAAGGCCCTTGGGACCCTGCTTGACTTCGAACTCCACCGCCTGACCTTCGTTGAGGGACTTGTACCCATCGGCCTGAATCGCCGAAAAGTGCACGAAAACGTCCTCGCCGGTCTGGCGCTGGATGAACCCATAGCCCTTAGCCGCATTGAACCACTTAACTGTACCTTGTTCTTTAGCCACTTCTGATGCTCCTAAATTATTCATAAGGCAGGTTTTCCCCGCCCCGAAAGCTGTCTGCTGCACCCGTCGCCTCTGCCCGTCACAAAAAAAGGCCGCTGGGCTGTTGCGCCCGGCGACCTGTTTGCAAGCGTCAAAAAGGGAACATAAGAGCAACAAACGCAGGGCAAGAGTACCATAGCTTCTGCGGAAATGCAACACCTGTCGTAACTTGATGCGATTTTTGCCACAAGACGCAGGAGGCAAAACCACAGGGCGAAAGTCCAATAACTAAGGCATCATTTTGTGAGTCTACTTTTCGGCCTTGAAAGGAGGTGCAGCCATGGCAGTCGAACGCCGCACCGTCGATCTTTCCGCATATCCGAATCTGGTTGTCATTCTTCTGGGAATGCAAGTCCGCGCCATCACAGGTATCAAAACGCTGCTCGGCTTCGGGCCGAAGATCGCCAAATCCGCCGCAGATACGCCCGATGGCTTGCTGCGGCATGAGGTCTTTCTTTGGTCACTCTTTCCGCTGCACGCAGGAATTCGCCAATACTGGAGGGATTTCGATTCGCTCGAGCGCTGGGCGCGCTCGGAACCGCATCGCGCGTGGTGGAAGGGTTTTCTGGGCAATTCTCGCGGGACCGGATTCTGGCATGAGACTTACTTCCTGCAAGGCGGCATCGAAGCCGTGTATGACGATATTTCTCCGGCGACGGGCCTTCTGGCATTTGCGCCTATTGTCGTTGCAAAGGGGTCGATGTTCTCGGCGCGGCAGCGCGCGCGGCTCGCTGGCGCGGCAGCCGCACCTCCGCCGCTCAGCGAATCGGATTTGTACAAGGGATAGCCCGGGCGAACGGGGCGAGGCCAGAGACTCGCTACAGCTTCGAGCCGCCGGTGGCGGAGAGGATGTCGCCGGTGATCCAGCGCGCATCATTGGAGGCGAGAAACGCGATGACGCCGGCGATGTCCTCCGGACGCGCGATTCGCTTCAGCGCCTGAATGCCCAGAGCAAAGCTGCGCCCTTCTTCCGTCTTCGTGAAGTTCGACATGTCGGTGTCAACGATGCCGGGAGCGACCGCGTTCACGCGGATGCCTCGCGGCCCTAGAATGAATGCGAAATGCTTCACCAGCGTGTCGATGGCGCCCTTGGTGGAGGCATATGCGGGAATTTTCCCTACGGCCGAGCGCGCGGCCAGCGACGAAACAAAGGTGATGCTGCTTCCCTCCCCCAGAGCGGGAAGCAACTGCTGCACAAGAAAAAACGGCGCGCGGACGTTGACGGCAAAGAGCCGGTCGAAATCTGCAAGCGTGGTTTCTTCGATGGAGGCGGCCTTCGAAATTCCCGCATTTGCGACGAGAATGTCCAACCGCTCGCCTACGATCTCACGCACCTTTTTCGCAACTTGATGCGGGCCTTCGGGCTCGGCAAGATCGCCGGAGACTGTTTCGGCGTCGCCTCCCGCTTTGCGAATCTCCGCGGCCACTTCTTCCGCTTCTTTCGCGCCGCGCCCGTAATGAACCACCACGCGCGCTCCCGCCGCGGCCAAAGCCAGCGCCGTGGCGCGGCCGATGCCGCGCGAGCCTCCCGTCACCAACGCGCTTTTTCCTGAAAGATTCCCCATGGCTGTCCTCGATTTACTGCTAGGTTGTGCAGCAGGCCGTCGCCAACGCTCCCAATCGACGAATCAGTTCCCCTCTGCGTCAGGCATTCGTGCCGCCATCGACGGTCAGGTTCGTGCCCGTGATGTATGCGGCCTCCGGGCTTGCGACAAACGCCACCAGACTGGCAACTTCGTCCGCAGTCCCAAACCGATTGAGAGCCGTGAGGGCAAGTTGAGGAATCGCCCAACCGCCCGCGGCCGGATTCAAATCCGTGTCGATCGGGCCGGGCTGGACGTTGTTCACCGTGATGCCCCTGCCGCCCACTTCGCGGGAGAGCCCCTGTGTGAACATCTTCACGGCTCCCTTGGTGGCCGAGTAGGCCACAAGACCCGGCGTCATCATGCGTTCGCCCACGCACGAGCCGATCATGATGATGCGGCCGCCGTCTTTCAGATGTTTCAGTGCAGCTTGCGTCGCAACCAGGGTACCGCGAAGGTTCAGGTCGATCATGTAATCAATGTCTTCAAGCGTCGTGTCCTCAAAACGATTCGGACGGGCCGTCCCTGCATTGTTGACGAGAATATCCAGCCTCCCGAATGCAGCGACTGTCTTCTCGACGGCGGCCTTGGTCGCCTCTGCATCGATCGCGTCGGCTTGAATGGCGATAGCCTTTCCTCCGGCGCGTTCGATGTCCTTTACGACCACCGCTGCAGCGTCCGCGCCCTTTGTATATGTGACCGCCACCTTTGCGCCGTCCGCGGCGAGCTTTTTTGCGATGGCTGCGCCGATGCCGCGCGAAGCGCCCGTCACCAGCGCTACTTTCCCCTCAAGTTTCTTCGCCATGTGTGTTCTCTCCCGTGCCGATGATGTGGTTGTATCCGACTTGTCGAGGGCCCTGCGCTTGGTGCACAACTTTGGAGGCGTAGGCCAACATCAAGAATTTCAACTTTCGACGCATCAGATGCCCCGGAGCAACCCTTCGACGCAAGGGGAGTGAATGCCCGAACCTGGCGGGCAAAGTCTTGCCATGAATTTGCCGGCCGTAAATGCGGCCGGCAAATACAGGATGCGACGCGTGGATGCGGATTTCGTGGCGCGGACGGTTGACTCCAGCGCGACTTTGTTCGAGCATAAGTGCACAGGAATCAGCCACCTGAATCGATGCCCAAAGAATTTCAAATGAGTCTCATGGACAGGTCATAGCATCGAAGATGGGTAGGTTTCGTGTTCCCACCGAGTGCCTAGCAACCTGCTTTGTGCGTGGGAATAAAGGAAGCAGACAGAGTTGGGGTCGGGGGAATGGAATTGCGGGGAGAAAATTTGGGCTTTTATTTTGTGAAAAGCGCGGCTCTCGGACGGCATTCGCTGACTGGACGATTGCGCGATTTTGGATTGCTTGCGTTCAGCTTGGTTTTCTTTGCCGCGGCCCAGCCGGCATTGGCTCAATCACAGCAGCCCGCGCCGTCGCCGCAGAGCACGACGTCCGCTGGCACCGGCACAGACACCACGCCGGACACGCAACTGCCGCACCCGCAATTTACCTCCGAGCAGAGCTCCGGGAGCATCATCGGCACGGTTGCGGACCAGTCGGGCGCGTTCGTGTCCGGAGCGGTCGTGACGCTGGCCCATCCCGGACAGACGGCTACGCAGCAAATGGTGACCGACGAAGGCGGACAGTTCTTCTTCACAAATGTCGCAACGGGCGATTTTACGCTGACGATTGCTTCGGGCGGCCTGGCCTCGCAAACTCTTTCCGGCACTTTGCATGAGGGAGAAGTCTATCAAGCGCCGAAAATCGTGCTGGCCGTCGCGACGACCGTCACGGAAGTGCACGTCACCCTGACGCGCGAGCAACTCTCCGAAGAACAGGTGAAGATCCAGGAAAAGCAGCGCGTCCTCGGAATCGTTCCCAATTTCTTCGTCACCTACGATCCCGACGCACCGGCGCTGACCACGAAGCAGAAGTTTTCGCTGTCCTGGAAATCCTCCGTCGACCCCTTCACGATTCTGGCAGTGGGAGCCGTGGCCGGGGCCGAGCAAAGGACCAACACCTTCAAGGAATACGGCCAGGGAGCGCAGGGATATTTCAAGCGGTACGGCGCGACGTATGCAGATGTCTTCGATGGAACAATGCTTGGCGGCGCTGTGTTTCCGATGATTTTCAAGCAGGATCCGCGCTATTTCTACAAGGGCACGGGCAGCGTCCGCTCGCGGCTCCTCTACGCGTTGCGGAGCGCGTTGATTTGCAAAAGTGACGACGGCCGGTGGGAGCCGAACTATTCGAACGTGCTTGGAAACTTTGCGGCCGGCGGCATCGCGAACGCCTACTATCCGGCCAACAAGCGCGGCGTCGGGTTGACGTTTGAAACCGGCGGAATCCGCATCGCGGAGACGGCCCTCGCCGGCGTCTTTCAGGAATTCGTCATCCGCAAGCTCACTCCCAACGCCCCCAAGCGCAACGTCTCCCAACCGTAAAAACAGCGCGGGCGCCCAAAGCAACCGCCCACGAGGGAGTACGGCGCACACTTGTTCTTCAGTTATTCCGCGTAATGCTCTGCCCCGAGGAAATGAAGTGAGATGTACGGCTCGTTGCCGACTACCCAACTGTCGTGTCCCGGAGAAATATAAAAAATATCTCCCGCCTTCATCTCGATGATGCGGCCGTCGTCCATGGCCGCGGTTGCGCGCCCGGAAACAACCATGCCGACGTGCTCCACCTGGCAGCTCTTTGCGCCGGTCGCCCTTCCCACATGCTCCGACCATTTCCAGCCGGGCTCGTAGGTGGCGCGCCCGATCGTCATCCCGCCGATGCGAATCATCTCAAATTTGCCTTTTTCGAATTCTCGCACCTCATCCGGATGCTCGAATTGTTTCAAGATCACTTCATACATGCAGACCCTCCGCGCCAAAAATGCGCACGCACTCCTATTGTAGCGAGTTCAGCAAGGGCAAATTTGGCACGGTAGATTCGCGGCGCGCCTGGGTTGGCGCCTCTATTCGAGAGCTTTTTGCAGGAGCGGTCCGACAACTTCGATGTTCTTCATCAACTCGGAGGGGATATCGTGGCGCTTTTGCAGGTACTGCGGGGTGTTGTAGGAAACCCAGACGATTCCTCCGTCGTCCTCCCAAACGAGAGCCTTGAGGGGCAGGTCGATCGCCAGCGTGGGTGCGGCGACCATCAGCGGCGTCCCTGCCTTTGGGCTGCCGAAAATCAGCAATTGCGTGGGACGCATCTGCAGGCCTGCTTTTTCCGCCTCTCCACTGTGGTCGACGAGCGCAAAAATCATCAGCCCCTTGGAAAGCAGGAACGCCCGCACGCGCTCGACCGTGGAAGCAACAGAATAGGAACTCCTCAGGTGGGCCAAGCCGTTGTCTGGCAGAATCGCCATCAGGGGGTCTCCTCTTCCCTGGGGTAGTTCAGCTATGCTACCGCACCAAGTGTGAAAACACGATGAAAGATGCGCTTTTGCCGCAGATGCGATAAGTCGCAACTGGAGATTCGTCAAACAGTATTGCAGTAAGGCTCTGGTCGCGGCGGATTGAAACGAGGAGAAACTCCTGCCGCAACGACGGTGCGTCTCACCGGCATTTTGGCTGCCGCACCGGCTGCTCGCGTGCCCCTGGAGTGCGCGGCTACGGGATATTTTCATCGCGATGCTGACTCGCAGAGAATTATTGACGATACTGGCAGCGGCGCCGCTGGTTTCCGCGCCGAAAGGAGGAGGTCATATCATGGAACAGCGCATCAGCCTGGTGACGCTCGGAGTGAAGGACCTTGCGGCGTCGAAAAAATTCTATGTGGAAGGCTTGGGCTGGAAGCCGGTCTTTGAAAACAACGAAGTAGTGTTCTTTCAGGCCGGCGGAATGATTTTTGCGCTTTTCCTGCGAGACGAACTCGCCGCCGATTTCAACGCCGGCTCGGCGACCTTCGGGCGCGCCGCGATGGCGCTCGCTTACAACGTCCGCGAAAAGAGCGAGGTCGATCCCATCATCCAACGTGCCGCAGCTGCCGGAGCGAAGATCCTGAAGCAGCCTAAGCAGGCACCTTGGGGAGGGTATTCGGGATATTTCGCCGATCCGGACGGATTTGCCTGGGAAGTGGCGTGGAATCCGGGATGGCCGATTGCTGCCGACGGAAGTGTGCAATACCGCGGGTGAGCCGCGCGAATCTTCAGTAGAAAAAGAAAAGGGGCGATTGCTCGCCCCTTCCCTTCAGTCAGGAAACGTTCCAGCTGCCGACCGTTCTTTCGCGTTAGCGTAGTCGGTCGACCGCGGCGGGTCTTCCGTGGGCTCCGTGGCTCGCGTTAGCGTCCGCTCATCAAGCGTTGCTTGACGTCGTGTCGCCTCGCTTGCCGAGGGAGCAGGCCTTGGGCCGCGCCGTGATGCCGTGCCATTCCAAACCTGTCCAAGCCGCCTCTTCTTCCAATTCCCTCGCTGCGCGCCTGGCTTGCGCCGGCTTCGCTTTCGAAGTCTCGAAAGATTCGATCGCCTTGGCAGGGACGTTGTAACTCTGCCGGCAAGAAGAGTCAATCCGACGGAAATGAATTTTTGCTGTGGAAATTGAGGAAATGTGGAAATCGCCGCGCGAATTTTCTCCAGCGTCGTGCGCGCCGGCTCCGGAACACGCGCAAGATATTCGTCGACAGTCTTCGGTGCGGCTTTGCGCTTTTTCGCCGGGCGGCGCGCCACTTTGGACTTCGCTTTCTTCATGCGCGCCACGCTAGCGAAAGCAAGTCCTTCCGTCCAGCACATGCCAATTTCGCAACGGAATTCAATTCCGGCGCGACCGCGTCACATTGCGCACCAAGCCCGGGAAAACGGATGCGCATTAGTTAAGCGGAGTGTTACTTTGGGCGTGGGGGACCCAGCCCGATGGACCGGCGAAAATTTCTGCAAGGGACCTTGGCAACCGCGGGCGGAGCTCTGCTCGCCGGCGGCACGCTCGACGCGAACCCCTTGCAGGAAAAGGAACAAGTTCCCGGCGCAATTCCCCCCTCCGAGATTGCCAGCGCGCGTTTTCCCGACGATTTTCTCTGGGGCGCGGCGACCTCCGCCTATCAGGTGGAAGGCGCGTGGGACGCGGACGGCAAGGGCGAATCCATCTGGGACCGCTGGACACACACGGTGGGCAAGATTCGCGGCGGCGCGACGGGCGACGTCTCCGACGATCAATACCATCTTTACCCGCGCGACATCGCCATCCTGAAAAACCTGAACCTGAAGAGCTACCGCTTCTCCATTTCCTGGCCGCGCATCCAGCCAACGGGCACGGGCGCGCCGAATTTGAAAGGGCTCGACCATTACAGCCGCCTGGTGGACGCGCTGCACGAAGCGGGCATTCGGCCCTTCTGCACAATCTATCACTGGGATTTGCCGCAAGCGCTCGAGGACCGCGGCGGCTGGCCGAATCGCGACCTCGCCGGATATTTCGCGGATTACGCGCAAATTTTGGCGAACCACCTCGGCGACCGCGTCACGATTTGGGCGCCGTTCAATATGCCGTGGACATTCACCTATTTCGGCTACGGCATCGGCACGTTTCCGCCAGGCAAGTCCGACTACGGCCTGTTCCTGAAGGCCGCGCACACGGTGAACCTGGCGCAGGGCCAGGCATTTCGCGCCATCAAGGCGGCCTCATCGCACGCATCGGTCGGCAGCGCCTACGGCATGGCGCCCGCGTACCCGAAAACAAATAGCGACGCCGACCGCGCCGCCACTGCCCGCTACAATGCGATGAACAACGAATATTTCCTCACCACGGCGATGCGCGGCGAGTATCCGAAAGCGTTTGTCGGCGATATTCCCTACAAGGAGATGGGATTCAAGCCGGGCGATGAAAAGATCATGCGCGCGCCGCTCGATTGGCTGGGATTTCACTATTACACGCGGCGAATCGTTTCCGACGCCAGCGCCGCTTCCGCACAAGGCCGCTCTGGGCAGGGCAACAGCTTCGGCACGGAAATCGAAACCGACGCATCCACCGGGCGGGACCGCTACACGCAATTCCACGCCGTCATGCCCACCGAAGGGCCGCTGACGGATGCGGGCCTCGAAGTGTGGCCGCGCGGCATCTACGACCTGGTGATGCAGATGACGCGCGAATATAACAAGCCGATCATCGAAATCACGGAGTGCGGCTGCAGCTACCTGGACGACCCGTATGCGCGGGCCAGTTGGCTGGTCCCGGACACGCGGCGAACGGAATTTTTCCGACAGCACCTGGCCGAACTCGCGCGCGCGATTGCCGCTGGAGCCAACGTCCGCGCGTTTCACGCCTGGAGTTTACTGGACAATTTCGAATGGAACGACGGCTTCAGCCAGCGTTACGGCCTGACGTACGTGGATTTCCGCGATCGGAAACGCACCGTGAAGGATTCCGGGCTCTGGTACGCGCGCGTGGCTCGCGATCACGTTTTGGACGTCTGATCGTTAAGAACACCCAACCGTTGTCCAACCTTTAATTGCTTAAGCCCGCGGATCTTCATTCAATTCCCTGGCTGCCGCAAACGCGCTAGAATGTCGCCCCATGCTGACCACGCTTGAGGACGTCATCATCCTCGTTCTGAGTCTCGCTTTCGCCGTGGCCGTCCTATGGACGCTTCAATACTTCTGGCCCGGGGCGCGGCGTCTTCCCCACAACGAGCTTGTCGGCTGGCATCTCACCGTCTTAGGCACGACGTATGCTGTGATCATCGGCTTCATGCTCTACGCGGTCTGGACCGAGTATCAATTGGCGGAGCTCAACGCAGACAATGAAGCAAACAGCCTGGTGAACGTCTATCGCCTCGCCGATGGGTTGCCGGACGCGCAGAGGGACCAAATTCACAAATTGGCGCGTGACTATGCTGAGGCGGTGACCTATCAGGAATGGCCGGCGATGCACGACGGGAAAGAAAGCCTGCAAGCACATCCTGTGGTCATGAAATTATGGGCGGCGCTGACGCAACCCCAAATCCAACCGGCTACACCGACCCAGCAGGCCAGCGCAAACCTCACCTTGGCCGAACTATCCACCATGACCCGCTTCCGCCGCGTTCGCCATCTGGAGGATGCATCTCAGCTGCCCACGATTCTCTGGGTCGTGATGATTTTTGGGGGGCTTTTGACCGTATTATTTACGTCGCTGTTTGGCTGCGAGAGTTTCTGGCTACACCTGGTCCAAGTGCTCGCGCTGACGAGTCTGATCTGCCTGATCTTACTGGCAATTGCCGATATTGACCGGCCATTTCGCGGCTCGGTCCACGTGGAGCCCACTGGCTTCCTGCGAGCCATTCAGACATTTTCCGACCTCCCGGCGAATGCACCCTAAACCGTTTCGCCGGCTGGAATCTACCACACAGAAACCGAATCCCCCCGAAAAAGCCCCCGAGAAGACAGGCGGAGGGCCGGTTGGCCGCAGTGTGGCCGGAACCGGCAAAAAGGGTTAGGGAGGGTTTAGGGGTATAATGGAACTATGGGGGCAAGGTTTCACTGGATTGCCAACACCGCGGTGGCGATTTTCTTCGTTTTTGGCTTGATCCTCAGCGGGCGCCATCCTTGGATTTTCTATCTGTGGACTGCGGCATTTGTGACCTTCGCCGCCGCGCTGCTCTTCAGCTACCTCATTCAATCCTCCTGGCAGCGGAAATCCTCCCGGTCCGGGCATTCGGAATCAGCGGAGCGGCCTTGAGCATCGCGGGCACGCTGCGGTGAGGCTCCTTCTGGAGGGTCTCGCGCTGATTGCAGGCCTTTCCGGAATCGCGATTGTCCGCCTGGGCTTCTTTGGCGAGCACCTGGGGCGCGGGCGGTTCGTGTCGCGCATTGCGGCCCATCCGGAGCCGCCCGAGTGGTATCACCGGTTTTTCACCGTGGCCGTCGGCGCCGTGGTGATTTTCATCGCCGCCGCCGCGTTTACGCTGCTGTGGCAGTCCACCCGCTGAGACCTTGGCTCAGCCTCTTCGCGCGTTTCCGGAGAGCGGCGCGGCGTGCTAGATTCCAAGCGTTGCGGAGGCGTTCACCCGGCAGCTATGCACACATGAGAACCGCTCGTACACCTCCGACATCGGTCTTCGCGGCACTCATCGTCGCGGCGTTACTCTGCGCGCTTGCGCCGATTCCGCGGGCTGCGGCGCAGCAGAAGCATCCAGACTATTTGCACGCGCTCGCGGACCTGCGCATGGCGCGTTCTTATGTGGCCGCGTGGCCCACGGGCAAACTCCACGAAGGGCAGCAGGAAGGGCAGAAGGAAATTCTCGACGAAATCGATTCAGCCATGCACGAGCTGAAGAAGGCCTCAATCGACGATGGAAAGAGCCTGAGCGATCACCCGCCGATCGACACGACCCTCATCTGGAACGACGATCTTCGCCGAGCGCACGAATTGCTGGCCCAAGCGCGCCGGGACGCCGGACTGCCGGAAAGCGATCCGGCGGCCGCACAGATGCAAAACCGCGTGCTGCATCACATCAACAAAGCCATTCGCCGCATCGACGAAGTACGTGCGAACAACAATTAGCGAGAGCATTGGGCGCACCAGAAGACGCCGGAGCAGGCGTCGCGTGACGGCGCGACGTTTTGCGATGGGCGTTTAGACCAGGCATCCAAAAAGATGTACCCTCAGTTACCATTATTCGGATAACCAGCATCCCAAACCTGCCAATCGAAAGCTAACTCGTTGCTTTCAAGGCGCTTATCCCACGCCGTGCAGGGAGCCCGTCTGGCTGTAGAAATGCAAATCCCGCTTGGGGAACCAGAAGCACAATCTGGCAGGCAAGGCAGCAACCTTGGGAACCTGAAGAGTTGCCTTCGAGTGGGTGTAGGCTTTTCGGGTTTCGAATACTCACGTTCCATCTGCAGCACATGAACCGGCATTCGCTGGGGGAGACAATGACGAAACGGGGTAACGCATGGCTCATGAGAACGGCAAGGTCATTTTTCCTTTTGGTCATCATCGGAGCTGCTTTGGCGCCGGCATCACGCGCGCAAGGCAGCGCGTCCATTAACGGCACAATCACGGACACATCCGGGGCCGTCATACCCGTCGCGCAAATTACGGTGACGAACGAGGCGACCGGAGGAACGCACGCCGCGCAGACCAACAGCACCGGTTTCTTTTCCATCACCAGCCTCGTCCCGGGCGTTTACAACATCACGATCGAGAAGCAGGGATTGAAGACGCTGACGTATGCGTCTGTGACCTTGACGGTAGACCAGGCGCTGACCTTGAACGCCAAGATGGAAATCAGCCAGCAGCAGACCACGGTAACGGTCGAGGGCTCGCAAGTGGCGGCCATCGACACGACCGATGCCACGCTCAGCGACGTGGTGAACCACGCGCAAATCGTCGAGCTGCCGCTCATCCTGCGCGACCCCTACCAGCTTGTGCTGCTGTCGCCGGGCGTCACGCAATCCGACTCCGGGCTGGGCGGCGTCTCCATCAACGGCGGCCGCGAGCGCAACAACAATTTCCTGCTCGACGGCACGGACAACAACGACGCGGACGTTCCCGGCGGCCTAGGGGGCCTGACCTCTCAGAATCCCGATTCGACGCAAGAGTTCCGCGTCCTTACCAACAATTTCGCACCCGAATATGGACGGAACAACGGCGCCATCATCGACGTGATCACGCGCAGCGGAACGAACCAATTCCACGGCGACGCGTTCTATTTCGGCCGTTGGGATGCGCTCGGAGCGCGCGACTATTTCAACCACCAGATCGATCCGGAGACGGGACTCGTCGCTCCGAAAAATCCCTACGTGCGCAATCTCTACGGCGGCTCGCTCGGCGGGCCGAT
>Ga0335072_10001643_pt1 | contig 35978 bp, 30 predicted proteins | sample Lox_Sample_21_FD_206725 | JGI IMG/M metagenome (GOLD analysis project Ga0335072, IMG submission 206725) | Soil microbial communities from Loxahatchee National Wildlife Refuge, Florida, United States - Lox_Sample_2.1 | ecosystem: Environmental > Terrestrial > Soil > Wetlands | place: USA... | reverse complement strand
CGCCTTTGAGCGCGGACTGCCTGCGAGCATCGACGCCGAGCGCTCGATTCTAGGCGCAATTCTGCTCGACAACCATTCTTACAACGAAGCGGCGGAGAAGATTCGCGCTGATGACTTTGCGCTCGATTCGCATCGCCGCATCTTCAGCCGCATGGCGGAGCTGATCGACGCGGGGCGCGCGGTCGATATCGTTACGCTCGCAGAAGAGCTGGCTAAGCGAAAAGAAGTAGAAGCCGTTGGCGGTGTCGCCTATCTCGCGTCGCTGACAGAAGGCTTGCCGCGCCGCCTCTCAATCGAAGAGTACGTCCGCATCGTCAAGGACAAGTCGCTGTTGCGGCAGCTCATCAATATCTGCTCGACTGCGATCACCCGCGCCGCCGATCAGGGCGAAGAAGCGCTAGAAGTGTTGAACGCCGCCGAGAGCGGATTGCTTGAAGTCACGGAGCGCGGCATTACGCGCGGCTTTACCAGTATTCCCGAGATTGTCCGCGACTCGTTCGGGACGATCGACAACCTGTACAAAGAAGGCCGCGAAGTCACCGGCCTGGCCACGCACTTCATCGACTTCGACCGCATGACCAGCGGCCTGCAGACATCGGAGCTGATCATCATCGCGGCGCGCCCGTCGATGGGCAAAACCGCGTGGGCCATCAACATTGCGCAGAATGCCGCAGTGCAGAGCGGAAAAGTAGTCGCCATCTTCTCGCTTGAAATGTCGAAGGAGTCGCTGCTGCGACGCATGCTTGCGTCGCAGGCGCTGGTCGATTCGCAGAAGATTCAGAAGGGGTTTCTGCTCCGCGAAGATCAGCAGAAGCTCACGCATGCGCTCGAACAGCTTGCCGAGTCGAAGGTCTTTATCGATGACACGCCGGGCATCTCGCTCACGGAAATGCGGGCCAAGGCGCGCCGGCTGCGTCAGATGAACGGGGCTTTGGATTTGATCGTGGTCGACTACCTGCAGCTGATGACGGCAAGCTCTGTCGAGCCGGGAACGAAGCGGTATGAGAACCGCACGCAGGAAGTCTCGGCCATCTCGCGCGGACTGAAAGCACTGGCGAAAGAGTTAAATGTTCCCGTCATTGCGCTTTCGCAGTTAAGCCGCGCTTCGGAGCAACGCGGAGGCGACAAGAAGCCGATGCTCTCCGATCTGCGTGAATCGGGATCGATCGAGCAGGACGCCGACGTTGTTGCCTTCATCCATCGCGAGGCGTACTACAACCGCGACGAGAATGGACAGCCCGATCCGGACACTGAAAACAAGGCTGAGATCATCATTGCCAAGCAGCGCAACGGCCCGACGGGATCTGTTCATCTTGCATATCTGTCGAAATGCACCCGCTTTGAAAATCTGGCCTACGGGCAGGACGGCGGGGACTACTAGCGTTTTCTGTTCTTATTACATTTGCTGTCATCCTGACCCTGAGCGTAGCGAAGGGAAGGACCTGCTTCTTCTTCGCATACGCATTCCCGGCGAAGCGTGGCAGTGTTGCCAGCCCGGGCAGAAAACAGATCCTTCGCTGCGCTCAGGATGACAGCTTGTTTGTGAGGTATTAACCCAGCATGGATTTTTTTAGCGGCGGCATTATCGGATTCTTCTTCGGTTTCGGCTTTGGCGTTGGTTGCGCGCTCGCGGTGATGTACTCGATCTATACGGGCGGTTACCGCAAGGCGATTGAAGATTCGCTGCGCGAGGAAAAATCCGATCGCTACCGTCACTGGTTACCAAAAATCCAGGCGAAGCTCGCAAAAGAGCGATTTAAGGCTTGATTTTCTAATATGCCGTGTGGGAATATCACCAGTCCCCCAGGGAAGGCTTGGGATAAAATTTCTCAATACGTTGATGATGGCAGCGGTTATCAACAACTTGTTTCCTTCTTTCGCCGCATCTAACAAGCAAAAACAGTACGCGGTGTTCGAAACACATCAGAGTTGGCAAATGGCCTCCCCACCCATTCCCTACTCTGATCAGCCTCGATTGAATTTGAAGGAGATACGCATGCAGGTATTTTGCCTGGCAACTCTAGAACCAGCTGATGTTCAGTGCAAAGTCTGCGGACAGAATTATGCACTTTATTTCGAGTGCAAGTCCCAGGAAGAGCGCCAAAAAGCCCTGCAAATGGTATTGGATACGCTCGAACAACATCATGCGGACGGCGGCGAGCCTACCGTTCATCCTGAGAAAGCCTTCAATGTACCGGCATGGCATGGCGTAGCTCACATGTCGGGTGCGGCCATTCTTGGCGGCGCGCCGCCCTGGGCCGCATGATGAATGCCGAAGGCGAAGAACCCATGCTTCGCTACGCTCAGAATGACATTCTCGGGAGGAAACAAAAACGCCACCCGAAGGTGGCGTTTCATTTTGCTTGAGAGCTACTTTACTGCTCGCGCTTCCAATTCACCAGGTCGCCGAGTGTTGTCGTCGAGCTGGAAACCGGCTGCTTGTAGGCTTCCACCTCGGAGCGGCTGGCTTCTTCGCCTACGGCGCGGAGGCTGAGGCCGACTTTCTTTTCATCCTGATTCATCTTGATGATCTTGAAGTCGTGCTCCTGGCCTGCTTCGAGCTTCACTGGCGCGCCATGCGAGTCGGTTGCCTCGGAGACGTGGCACAGACCCTCAACACCCTCGGCGATCTCGACGAATGAGCCGAACTGCGCTGACCGCAGGACTTTACCGCGGACTACATCGCCCACACGGTGCTGGGCAAAGAATGTCTCCCAGACATCGGGCTGAAGCTGCTTGATGCCAAGCGAGAGACGGCGATTTTCCGGCTCAACGCCGAGCACCACTGCGCGAACTTTTTCACCCTTCTTCAGCACTTCCGAAGGATGCTTGACGCGCTTGGTCCAGCTCAGGTTGGAAACGTGTACCAGACCATCGATGCCGTCTTCGATCTCGATGAAGGCGCCGAAGTCGGTCAGGTTGCGGACGCGGCCTTCGACGTTTGTGCCTGCCGGATAGCGCTCGACCAGGTGTTCCCAAGGATTCTCGAGCAGTTGCTTCATGCCGAGAGAGATGCGGCGGTCGCCCGGGTTGACGGCAAGGATCACCGTCTCGACTTCGTCGCCCGGCTTGACCAGCTTCGACGGATGCTTCATCCGCTTCGACCAGGTCATCTCTGAGACGTGGACGAGGCCTTCGATGCCCTGTTCCAACTCGACGAATGCGCCGTAGTCGGTCACGCTGAGGACGCGGCCTCGTACACGGGCGCCAATCGGATAGCGCTCCACGGCATCGAGCCACGGGTCAGGCGTGAGTTGCTTGAAGCCGAGCGAGACGCGCTGCTTGTCTTTGTCGAACTTCAAGACCTTGACCTGGATCTCGTCGCCGACGTTGACCAGATCGCGCGGATGCGTCAGGCGTCCCCACGACATATCGGTGATGTGAAGCAGGCCGTCGATGCCGCCGAGATCGACGAATGCGCCGTAGTCGGTCAGGTTCTTGACGGTCCCTGTGAGGATGCTGCCCTCTTCAAGGTGCTCCAGCGTCTTCGAGCGCTTCTGGGTCTGCTCCTCTTCGAGGATCTCCTTGCGGGAGACGACCACATTGCCGCGTTTCTTGTTCAGCTTGATGACGCGGATTTCAATCTGCTGGCCGATGTAGGCATCCAGATTGCGAACCGGGCGGATTTCCAGCTGCGAGCCGGGCAGGAATGCCTTGATGCCGATATCGACGGTCAGACCGCCCTTCACGCGCCCGAGAACTGTACCCGTCAGGATGGTCTTCTCGTTGGCAGCCTTCTCGATCGTGTCCCATACCCGGTGCCGCTGGGCTTTCTCGTAGCTCAGCAGGTAGCCACCTTCGGCTTCTTCGCGCTCGATGACGACATCCACAATGTCGCCGGGGTGCAGCTTGGGCTGACCGGTGTGGTCAACCACCTGCTCGAGGGGAATCAGGCCTTCCGACTTCAGACCGACATCGACGACGACATGCTTGTCAGTCAGCTTGATCACTGTGCCGGACACGACGTGGCTATCGTCAAACGCCTGGGCTGCCGCTTCAGCAGCCTGCTCGCGGTCAAAGGACTCGAGCACGGCGGCAAAATCCTCCATGCTGTTGAGGTCGGCTTCGTCTTCAATGGAATGGGGAACGTGCTCAGACGCGACAGCAATCGGATGTTCGGTTTCTAAAGCGGTTTCAGCGGAAGTGGCTTCCGGGTTGCGGGTGGTTTCGATGGACGGCTCAACATGCTCCGTCGCTGCTTCCAGCGTTGGGGTTTCAAGTTCGGTGTTCAGAGGATTGCTCTCGGTTTGTTCAGGATTTAGGACGTCTGCCATAACAGCCAGCTCAAGTGGGACTCAGGGTCAGCGGCCCCGAAGTTCCGCCTCTGCAGGCTTAGTGCTGCAGATTTCTTCGCTCCTAGCTTTAGATTCAGGCTGATCGGCGAAGATTCGGGAATCGTCGCAACGGCAGGATTGGCGCAGGCTGGAAGATCTCAAGGGGAGACGCAGGAGTGTTCGTGCGACTCAGTCTCCGATTTGGGAACATCCGCCAGGCAGGACATGCAGGTGCGGCGATTACGGGGCCATGCTTGAATCCCGCGCACATAGACCCATGAAAACAGCATAGAACTCTGCGCTGAGAGTGTCAATTCATCCGCCCTAGATTCACAGAGTTGCAATACGCCTGTAATGATTTTCGCCGGGGTGGATGATTCCTTCGCAGGGAATTGCACCGGAAGTGGTGCAGTTCTCTGCAATGTTTACGCTTCTGCGCAGATGGCGCAGACAGCAGGGCCGAACTTCGCCGCTTTTGCCGGACCAATGCCATCCACGGCGAGCAGGTCTTCTTCGGTGAGTGGGCGCTCCGCCGCGATGGCGCGCAGCGTGCGGTCGGAAAAGACGCAAAATGCAGGCTGGCCCAGCTTGCCGGATTCTTCGCGCCGCCATGTCCGCAGTCTTTCTTCAAGCGCGGCAGCCTCGGCGGAAAGCGGAATCTCGGCTTTCGGCTCTTTGCGCTTTCGCTCGCGTTTAGCGGGCTGCGGAGCGGAGTTTTCGCTGGCGTCGCGCATGAGGATATGGACCACATTGCCTTCATTCAGATCTTCGCCATCGCGCGTCAGGCTGGCTTTGCGATAGGCGATGCTGCGGCCGTCTTTTTCAAAGCTGGCGTCTTCGATGTTCAGAAACCCCGCGCCGCTCATCGCTCCGAGCAAGTCTTCAAAGTGGTCGCGGCTCATCGCGCTGGCCGCGCATAGTTCCTGGTGCAGTTTGCCCGTCGATTTCGATCCGCCGGAACGCAGGGCGCGCGTAACAGCGAAGACCATTGCATTCTCAGTGTCGTCCAATGGCCGAAAGCGCTGGGCAACGGCCCGCTCCGGCGAGCAGACATCGCATTGGCCACAGGCGCGGCGGCCATCATCCTCGTCGCCAAAGTGGCGGACCAGCTGTGCCATGCGGCATTGGCGCGACTCGGCATAGCGCATGACACGGTCAAGCTGCGCCATGCGCTGGTTCGATTGCGAAAGGTAAGGCTGCCGCCAGCCCGCGTCGCCTCGGACGACGTTGCCCTCGTAGTCGATGCGCGCGCCTCCGTGAGTCATCAACTTGTCGAGCGCGGTCGCAAATATTTCTCCCTCAAGCTTTGCCTTCAGCAACTCGGCTAATTCGTCTTTTTGGCGTGGCCGGGCATCGAGTCTGCGAAAGATCAGGTCAAGCTCGTCCACCGGAGGGTAGTCGCGCTCGTAGAAGAAATCGTGCGTCCGGCGGTCGGCATAGGAGTGCATCAGGATTGTCCGGCTGGGCTTGCCGTCGCGGCCTGCGCGGCCAATTTCCTGGTAATAGGCTTCAAGGCTGGCTGGAAGCGCGGTGTGGATCACCGTACGCACATCCGGTTTGTCGATGCCCATGCCGAAGGCAATCGTCGCCACGACGGCCTCCAGTTTTCCGGCCAGAAATTCGCGCTGGACGCGCTCGCGATAATCCGACTCAAGGCCGGCGTGGTAGGCGGCTGTCGAAAAGCTCTGCGAAAACTCCTGCGCCAGCGTTTCGGCATCCTTGCGCGTCGGAGCATAGACAATCGCAGGGCGCCGTTCTGTGGGAGTTAGCAGGCTGAGAGCAAGCTGCGAGCGTTTTGGTTTTGACACTTCGACGACTTCCACCGCCAGGTTGCTTCGCCGGAAGCCATGAATGAATCGTGCCGGTTTTTCAAGCCGCAACTGGGCCACGATGTCGTCCTGCACGACAGGCGTCGCGGTCGCCGTCAAGGCAACGACTGGCGCTGGCCGCAATGCCGGAAGATAGCTGCCTAACAGGCGATAATCCGGACGGAAGTCATGTCCCCATTGCGAAATGCAGTGCGCCTCATCGATGGCAATGAGCGCAGGCTTGCGTTTGGCCAGCATCTCCGGGAAACCCGGCACACGCAGCCGCTCCGGCGCGATAAAGAGAAAGTCGAGTGCTCCGGTCAGGTATTCGCGGGAGGCCTGCCGCGATCTTTCGCGGTCGAGACCGGAGTGAATTCTCGCCGCTTTCAACCCCAATTCGCTCAGCTTCGAGGCCTGGTCGTCCATCAGCGCGATCAGCGGGCTGATGACCAGCGCCGTTCCGCCTCGGGCAATCGCAGGCAACTGGTAGCAGAGCGACTTGCCCGCTCCTGTCGGCATCACCAGCAGCACGTCGCGTCCATCGACTGCGGCACGGCACACTGCCTCCTGATTCGCCCTGAACGATGCGAAACCAAAGGTGCGGGCCAGAAGATCTGTAAGCTGTGCCGGAGACATGAATCCAGTATGCGGCATCAGTCGCTATACTGGTCGCCTATGGACCATCTGTGGACACCCTGGCGCTACTCCTATGTCACTACGGCAGACAACGCCAGTCGCCAGGGCGTGCCCGATGAGCTGGCCGCATGGCCCGGAGACAAGGGCTGTGTCTTCTGCAATCTGGTAGCGGCAGTCGAATACGCTGAATTGCATGGCATGCCTGCGCAAGAAGCTGAGAGAGCCGCGTTGATCGTGCATCGAGGCAGGAACACATACATTGTCCTCAACCGGTTTCCTTATACTTCAGGACACGTGATGGCGCTGCCATACGCGCACGAAAGCTCTCTTGCCGCGCTGCCGGCCGAAGTTGCCCACGAATTGATGGACACGGCCCAGCGGTTGGAAGCCGTTCTCGGGGACACCTATCATCCGGGCGGCATCAACATGGGACTGAACCTGGGCAAGGCTGCCGGCGCGGGAGTCCAGGGCCACCTGCATCTGCACATTCTTCCCCGCTGGACCGGGGACACCAACTTCATGACGGTCGTCGGCGAGACGCGCGTTCTGCCCGAAGACCTCGAAACCACGTGGCAGCGTGTCCGGGAGAATTTCCTGAACAGCACGAAATAGCGCTATCCCATATTTGGGAAGAGCGGATCGCTGGGCTCTTCTTCTTTCTCCTCCGTCTTCCAGTCCTCTGCCGTAAGCTCGCGCGTGACGGACTCAAGCATTCCAATCTCCGGCAATTCTTCCTGCCCGATGTGAAGCTCATGCAGTTTGCGCGCATAGGTGAAGACGCTTCCCCGGCCTTCCACGTTCGCTATCAGGCTGTTGTAGAGCCTGACGGTGCCGCTCAATGCACTCCCCAGGCGAGTGAAGTGCTTCTGCGTGGTCGCCAACTTGTCGTAAAGCTTCTCTCCCACTTCTCTAATCGCCACAGCGTGCCTCGTCACTTCAAGCTGCTGCCACCCGTAAGCCACCGCCCTGAGCAGAGCGATGAGAGTCGTTGGCGTCGCCAGAATCACGTTAGAGCTAGTGCCAAATTCGATCAGTCCGGGGTCCTGTTCGAGTGCTGCGCTGAAAAGTACCTCGCTCGAGAGAAAACAGACGACGAAATCAGGGCTGTTCTTGAATTGCTTCCAGTAGGACTTTGCCGACAACGCCGCCAGATGCTCGCGAACCCGGGCGGCATGTGCGGCCAGCTTCAGCGCGCGGGTTGCCTCGTCGGTGGTGCTCATCGCATCCAGAAAGGCGTCGAAGGGCGTCTTGACGTCGATGACAATCGTCCGCTCATTCGGTAGGTGAATCACGCAGTCCGGCTTGCTGGAACCCTCGTCCCCGCGCACGAAGACTTCCATATCGAAAGAGGCATGTTCCACCATGCCTGCGAATTCAATGCAGCGCTTCAGCTGCAACTCGCCCCAGTTGCCGCGAATCTTGGGAGCCCGCAAGGCTGAGACAAGCTGCGCCGTTTCACGGCGAAGATCGTTGTGTGAGCTTTGCATTCCCTCGATCAGACCTTTAAGGGATTGATATGCGCCCTCCCGCTTGACCTCCAGTTCCTGTGTTCCTTGCTGAAGTTTGTCGAGCGTTTCGCGCACTGGTTTCAGCAGGTTCTCGATCGCTTTCTCTTTCTGTTCCAGCTGATTTCCAGAGGCCAGCTGCTGTTTACCCAGTTCCTGGCGTGCCAGTTGCAAGAAGGCCTGACTGTTCTCGTTCAGGACGCGCGACGCGGCGCTGCGGAAACTCTCTTCAAGGCTGGCACGCGTTTGTTTCAAAGCTTCTTGTTCCGCGGTTAGTCGCTCTTCCAACCGTGCCTTTGCTTCCCGCAGATCTCCGGTTTCTTTTCGCGCCTCCGCCAGCTGCACGGTCAGATTTTCATTGTTTTGCGCGACGGCGGAGAGCTCTGAACGAACGCTCTGATTGCGAATCCAATAACCGATGGCCGCCCCAAGAAGGAGGGCGACAACTGCGATCACTACTGCAAGAGGCATAACGAATATACTGCCACTGAATCGCAAACTAAGCACAACCGAATGGATTCCTACCGGCCTTGCGCTTTACATGGCAATGGGGCCTCAGTAGACTTGAAATTTCGGAGTGTGCTCGTGGTGTGCCTCAGAAAGGCAGCCAGCTCATCCGAAAGAATTTACGATTTTGTGCCGTATTGATGGATAGGAGAAACGCATGGCAGTGGAAGATAAGGTAAAACAGATCATCGTCGAGCAGCTTCAGGTCGACGAAGCCGAAGTGACGCCCAGCGCGTCTTTTCAGGAAGACCTTGGCGCCGACTCGCTTGACGTCGTCGAGCTGGTGATGCAGTTCGAGGAAGCCTTCGACCTTGAAATTCCCGACGAAGACGCCGAGAAGATCAAGACAGTGAAGGACGCCATCGACTACATCGAGAAGAACGCGAAAGGCGGCAAGTAGTTTTGCAACGGCGCGTAGTAGTTACGGGCATCGGTCTGATGTGCGGAGTCGGCAACACGACGCCCGAGGTCTGGAAGAATCTGCTGGCTGGCAAGAGCGGGATAGCGCATATCACCGGCTTCGATACGACGGGTTTCTCTGTCACCTTCGCTGCCGAGGTGAAGAACTTCGATCCACTCAACTTCGTGGACAAGAAGGAATCGCGCAAGATGGCGCGCTTCATCCACTTTGCTCTTGCGGCCACGCATGAGGCCATGCAGATGTCCGGCCTCAAGATCACGGATGCCAATTCCGATCGCATCGGCGTGCACATCGGCTCGGGAATCGGCGGCTTCGACGTCATCGAGCGCGAGCACAGCGCCATGCTGGCTGGCGGCCCGCGCAAGATATCGCCCTTCTTCATTCCCGCGGCCATTATCAATCTGGCTGCCGGCCAGGTGAGCATCCACTATGGCGCCAAGGGACCGAACGAGGCGACGGCAACGGCCTGCACCACCAGCGCGCACTCCATCGGCGACGCTTACCACATCATCAAGCGCGGCGATGCCGACGCCATGATTGCCGGCGGCTCGGAAGCGGCCATTACGCCGATGGGCGTGGGCGGCTTCGCAGCCATGCGCGCTCTTTCGACCCGCAATGACGATCCGGAACACGCCAGCCGTCCCTTCGACAAGGACCGCGATGGTTTTATCGTGGGCGAGGGCGCCGGTATCCTGATCCTCGAAGATCTGGAGTTTGCCAAAGCCCGCGGCGCGAAGATTCTTGCCGAGATCATCGGCTACGGCATGAGCGCGGACGCCTACCACATCACCAGCATGGCGCCCGAAGGCGAAGGTTGCTATCGCGCGATGGCGCATGCGGTCAAGAGCGCCGGCATTCAGCCAACCGATATTCAATACGTGAATGCGCACGCGACTTCGACGCCGGTGGGCGACGTGCTGGAGAGCGCGGCGATGGAAAAGCTCTTTGGCGAATACGCCACCAGCGGCAGGCTGCTGATCAGCTCCACCAAATCGATGACCGGGCATCTGCTCGGCGGCGCTGGCGGACTGGAAGCCGGCATCACCATCATGGCGATGCTTAACCAGAAAGCTCCGCCAACCATGAACCTGGAAAACCAGGACCCTGAGTGCCATCTGAACTACGTGCCCAACAAGCCCCAGGATTTGAAGATCGATATTGCGCTGTCGAACTCCTTCGGTTTCGGCGGCACCAACGGCTCGCTCATCTTCCGCCGCTGGCAGGACTAATAGCGGCAATATGATTGCAGGAGCGTGTGCGGCGTCGACCTGAATTTCTTGGACGCTACCTTATCCTGAAGGCGGCGCAATCATGACGAAACCTGATCTGCCGTCAGATTCCTTGAGTTCAGTTTCACCTGTCAAAGCTGAGGCTGTTGCTGTGGCGTGTCTTGGATCCAGCAGTACAGCTGGCAAAGGGCAGGCCTTCAACTGGATTAGTGAGTTGGAGCGAAATCCCCGCAACCGCCGCTTCCGCTTTCACAACTTCGGCGTAGGAGGGGACCTTGCTTATAACGCGCTTCGGCGACTGCCCGGCTTGATCGCTTGTTGTCCTGATAAAGTTGTGGTTTGGATCGGCAGCAACGATGCGCTTGCGCTCGTCTCACCGAAGGTCCAGCGGTTTCTTTCAAATCTCAAAGCATCTTCCCTGCGCGCCTTCGCCAACATGGTTTAGAGAGAACCTGGTGGCAATCGCGCGTCGGTTGAAAGCCGAGACGTCCGCTACGGTCGCGTTTTGCTCCTTGCCCCCGATAGGCGAAGATCCAGCATCTGCAAATCCATTCCAGAGCGAGTTGAACCGGCGCATCGTGGAGTACAGCGCAATCATCGGTGAGGTCGCGCGAGATGCGGGTATCGGCTACATTCCCGTCTATGAAACGCTGCTGGCGGAGATACGGGAGTCACCGGGTCGAGCCTTCACCAACTTCCGGTTTTTCCCTTTTTATCGCGACGCTTTCCGTGTTTTGGTGCAGCGCAAGGGCCCCGATGAGGTTGCCCACATAAACGGTTGGCGCTTTCATTCCGACGGGATTCATCTGAATAGTCGCGGAGGAATGATCGCCGCCGGCCTTGTTCAAGCATTTCTCGATGGATGATCAAAGAAAAAAGCCCGGCACGAAGCCGGGCTTTCTTATTGCTGAAAGTTCGGTCTACTTAGACGGGCTGAACGTTCTCGGCCTGGAAGCCCTTGGCGCCGCGCACGACATTAAACTGTACTTTCTGGCCTTCCTGCAGGCTGCGGAAGCCATTCGCATTGATCGCGGAAAAGTGAACGAAGATATCCTCGTTGTTATTCTCGCGCGTAATAAAGCCAAAACCCTTGGCGTCGTTAAACCACTTGACTGTACCCTGTTCCATTTTGGGGTATTCCTTTGTATTGATATTCGCTGAAAACGGGAAGGTGTAGAGCAGGCAGTGCTTTGGACGGCATTACGTGCGAACAAGAACCCACTCGGAATCGAGCGTAGATTCAGTATACCCTGTTCTGAAGATATTGTGGGATTTGGATTTACCCGCCCTCTGCAAGCCGGTAGAGGGCGGGCAAAATATTAGCTCTGCACTCCCGCCACGGCCGCAAAGATCAGCACAAACAGCAGCCACCAGCCCACTACGGCAGCAGCGGCCGGCCCACGCTTCACCTTGGCAACGATCGCCACTCCAATGGCGCTGAGGATCAGCGACCAGATCTCGAAGATGTCGAGATGCGTAGCAAGGGATATGAGCCACCGGGGCGCGTCCGTGCTCAGGTAGTAGCCGATATTCGTTCCCACCGGGTTCTGTATCAGGAACGAGTCCGGAGCTACACCGGCAAAAAGCGCAATGGTCGCGAGTATGTACTTGATATTCAGCACCAGGTTCGCATACATAAACACAGCAAACACCTGGCCGTATTTCGAAGTGCCGCTGAAGCCGAAATTCACCGTCGCCCAGACAAGAAGGGCGCTGATCGCCGTCACGATCAGCACAATGACCGGGGTGCCATAGGCCGTTCCCGCCGTAATTTTCGCTGAGATCGACTTGATTCGTGTTGCCTGATCGGCCGGCATCTGGGCAAAGCGGTCCTCGGCCTTGGGGCTCTGGTGGACGATGTTGTCATAAGTCCTGTCCCATCCGACCTTCGTCTGCACGGCAAAAGAGAACACGATGCTCATCACAATCAGGACAAGCAGCGGTCCCCACCAGGCTGAATTCCGCAGCAGATCGGTAAAAGTCTTTGAAGGCGCGACAAAGATATCGATTATGCGCTGCCCCTCATTCAATGGCGCAGTCGCGGTTTCTGAAGGAGCATCACTCATAAGGCCTCACTTATCGTGTGCTTACTCGGTTGGCGCGATTGTACCCCGGAGACAGGCCGCTTGCGATGAAAATCGCCTCAATGGTCAGCCTTAAAACGAGTCATAAGCTATTGAATCCGAATTGTCGAAGCAGGCTCTCCGAACCAAGATGGACACTTCCCCAACGCTGCAGGCTTCGATAGTCTGAAAAAGCTCTTGGAAACCTCCGCGGTCCCGCTCATGCGCTGTCTTCCTGTTTTCCTTGCCGCCGCCCTGCTTGCCGGTGCGGGGACTTCTGCCTTTGCCGCAAAACGAAAGCCGCATCATGCTCGCGCTGCTTCCATGCATGCGCACACGCGCCGCCACCGGAACGCTCGCCGCGCCGCGCCTGAAGCCAGAGAAGAACCATCAACCGCGACCATCCCCGAAGTGCCTCTGAAGCATGCAAAACTGATCGTGCTGCCGCCGCTCAAAGGCTCGCGCGAATCCCTCATTCGCCAAAACCAGCGCAACGAAGAGGAGGGCCTTGAGCGCATCGAGGACGACGCGCAGCTGAATGAGCTTCGCAGCCGGCATGAGCTTGTGGGCGTGCCGGTCAGCATGTCGCTCCACGTGAACGCAGAACTGCCGGTGAACCGGCGCTATTGCCGTCCCTGGACCGCCCGCTTCCTAAGCGATCTCAGCCGCGTGCACTATGCCCGCTTCCATCGCCCGCTGCAGGTCAACTCAGCCGTGCGTACGGTGGAGTATCAACGCCACCTGATCGAGATCAACGGCAACGCCGCTCCCGCCGAAGGCGATATCGCCTCGCCGCACCTCACCGGGGCCACCATCGACATCGCAAAAAAAGGGTTGTCCATGTCGGAGATCGCGTGGATGCGGGCATATCTCTTGCCGCTGCAAACGGCGGGAAAAATCGACGTGGAAGAGGAGTTCTACCAATCCTGTTTCCACATCACGGTCTATAAGTCCTATGCTCCGCCGATTCAGCCGAAAACCGCAAGCGGCGGCAGCAGAAGCGCTCTCATCGCCGCGGGCGTGCAATAGTTAAGGCCTAGTACCGCTTGGTAACGGCTGCTGGCGGTGGTCCTGACCGGTCGCTCAGCAGCCAGTCCACCGCAGTGCGCACATCTTCATCGCGCGCCTCGCCCATGATGCGGGCAATAATCTCTCCGCGTTCATCCAGAATGACGGTTCCCGGAACGATATCGCCCAGACCGAAACTGCCTAGCGTGTCGGTACTGGCGCCCACCCAGTTCTCAAGCGTCACATGGCCTCGATCAAGCGCAGGCTGAATCTTGGCACGGTCCTTGGCGGCGTCGATAGAAACCGCAATAAAACGGACATTCATGCCGTTATAGCTCTGCGCCAGCTTTGACAGGCGCGGCAGCTCTTCCCGGCATGGCCCGCACCACGTCGCCCAGAAGTTGAGGACAACAATCTGCCCGCGCAGTGAGGCCAGTTTCTGAGAATGACCCTGCAGGTCTCGCAGCTCGAGGTTGGGAGCGCGCTTTGCGTGCGCATTCTCGACATAAAAAACACAACACAAAATCAGAAGAGCGCAGGTGAGAGCTTTCATAGGCTCACGCGAGTGTACCCGGTAACAAAAGTACGCGCGTCGGTCAAAGGTTAGAGAAACTTTTCACTACTCCGGCCCAAGATCACGCTCCTGCGGCAATGCTACCGCCAGCTACACGCGTACTGTTTAGGAAACAACACAGCGCCATCTGTCGAAGCGGGAGCGTTGGATGCTCTAGCATGAGAGCGTGATCTACACGGATGCAGGGGTGATCCTGGCTGCAATACTGGCTCTGACGCCTCTCCTTCTCTTTGGCTTCGCGGGTGAGCGCTGCGTGGCTGCAATCGGCAGCCAGTCTCTGGTTGTTCGCCTGTTGCTGCCCGCTGCCTTCGCCCTCCCCTACCTGCTCGTCTCCTGGCCGCTTCACCGGCTTCGCGCGGGGTGGTTCCTGCTCTATCTGTTCTTGCCTGTCGCAGTGGCTGCGCTGCTCGCGCTCGCTCGGAAACTGGACCTGCAGCAGCGCGGACATGCTCTTGATTTTCTCGTTCTTTTTCCATTGGGGCTGGCCGTCGATCTGCGCTGGTTCGAGCCGGCCTGGCCGCACGCTCTCGTTGCATTGAACAAGCTGCTCCTGCTCGACGCGGGACTCTATGGCTTTCACGCTATCCGCCAGCTCAGTGGCGTCGGCTTCGATCTCCGCTGGCGCCTGGACGATTGGAAGACCGGCCTGCGCGAGTTTGCTTTCTATATGCCAATTGCCGTCACGCTGGGGCTGTCGATTGGCTTTCTTCACTGGCATGGACACGTAAACCATCCCTGGCTGCTGCCTGCCATCTGGCTCTTTACCTATCTTCTGATCGCGCTGCCCGAAGAGATATTTTTCCGTGGATGGATGCGGAATCTCTTCGAGCGCCGCCTCGGGCGCACCGTGTCGCTTATCCTTACCGCAATCCTGTTTGGCTTATCGCACTTTAATAAACGCGCCCTGCATTTCAACTGGCGCTATGTGCTGCTGGCCGCAATCGCCGGCATCTTCTACGGGCGCGCATGGCGCTCCGATAAAAGAATCGCGGCCTCATCGATCACCCACGCCTGCGTGGATACGGTATGGGGAGCGCTGCTCCGCTGAAGGCGGTGGTATCTGGGATGATAGTGCAGATACCCCAGCCCCACGCGCATGTGGTGATGCAGCGCATCGGGCACGGTAATGGCAACGCAGATGCCCAGGATGCCGTGTGCCAGGCCGAGCGCATACAGGTTGCGATAGCGAAGGAACAATGGGCAGGCGATAAAGCCCCACAGCAATGTGAGCCAGATCAGGACAGGGTTGGGAACGTGCGCGCCGGCAAAGAGCAGGGCCGCTACCACAATCGCCAGTGATCGCCGTGGGATAAGGCGTATCAGGCGCGTCAGGAAAAAGACCTGCAGCAGAAACTCCTGCACAAACGACCAGATCAGGTAGCCAGTTACACGCGTCCGCATCGATAAATGCCCTATGCGAGGGAGCGAGTGGAGCGTGCCGAGCAGCCTGGCAGTTGCGACTGCGAGCGCGGCAAGCACGACCGCAGATACAACGATCCAGAACGCGCGCCATCCTTCTCCCGGCGCCAGACCAAGCGAACGCAGCGTCTCGCGGCGCAAAACGGTGATGCCGATTACTACGACAATGGCAAGCCAATAGAGAATCCGCTGCGCCGGCATCGGGGTCCAGATGACGGCCAGAATTAGGCCGTAGGCTGAAATGATTTCCAGCAGATCGCGCAACCGGGGATCGATGCGAGGATTCACGCGATTCTCTATCCGGATCGTTCTGCACCGTTATGCGGAACGTAAGAGACAAATCATATACCGGATTAGACGTTGCTGGCAGTCGGCAAGATACTCAGTTGCCGGCCGCATGCGTATTGCTTTGCGCAATGCGCACGCCGCTCAGGCTGCTCACATAGCGCGCCACGCCCCGGTAGAGTGCTTCGGCGATGCGCTCGCGGTACTCCGGATCGCGCAGCTCATGCGCGTCGTCCGGATTCGTCAGAAAGGAAATCTCCGCCAGAATCGAAGGCATGTTCGCGCCGATCAGCACAACGAACGGAGCCTTTTTTACTCCTCGATCCTTGAATCCCGGATTTCCTTCCTCAAGCCCGGAATAAAGGCTCTGCTGCACATCGGTCGCAAACTCCCGCGATTCGCTGATCTTGTCCTGCAGCGTGATCTTCTTTACCAGATCGGAAAGCTGATGAATCGACTCGTCGGAGACGGCGTTCTCGCGCGCCGCGACTTCCAGCGCGTCGGCAGAAGTTGTGAAGTTCAGGTAATAGGTTTCAACACCGCGCGCCGACGGGTCTGAGCTTGAATTCGCGTGGACCGAGATGAAGAGGTCGGCCTGCGCCTTGTTGGCGATGGCCGTGCGCGTCTCCAGCGGAATAAATGTGTCGTCGTCGCGCGTGTAGATCACGTCCGCGCCCAGCCGCTGCTTCAGCAGCTTGCCCAGCCGGAGCGCTACATCCAGCACCACGTCTTTTTCTTCGATGCCACCCGGTCCAAGCGTCCCCGAATCATGCCCGCCATGTCCCGCATCGACGACGATGCGGCCAATCTTCAGGCCCAGAGCGCGCACCATGGAGCGCTCGCCGGTGGCCGTAGGAGCAGCCGCATGAATCATCGGAGCATCAGGATTCGCGGCCGTGCTCGTGCTTCTGGATTTCTTTGCCGGCGCAACGGAAGCCGACGGAGGAAATACAGACTGCGGCTGGCTGAGCGCCTCCAGTTCATTCGGCTGCTGCTCCGGAGACGTTCCGGAGACCGACTGAACTACCGGAGCCGTCGTCGGATGCCGGGTCGCCTTCACCCGGTTCGGCTGGCGGTCGAGTGAGGCAATGTCTTTGAGCATTGAGCCGGGAGCCGAAGCGTCAGCCGCAACCTCTTTTTTTTGCGAAGGCTGAGCGGCAGGCTGCTGCTCAGAAGCATTTGCGGCAGCCGCCGTTCGTTGCTGTGATCTTCGTACCGTGCTCGGCGCCGTTTGTGCAACCGGCGGCGTTACCGTTGAAACGTTCGGCGCGCTCGCAGCCTGCGTCATTGCAGGCTGCGTCTGTTGTTTCGCCATCAGCGAAGGCGCAGGAAGCGTACCTCGCTTGCTGCCATGCACGTCAATAATCAGCCGCCACGGATTGGGGAGCAGAAATGCCGAATACTCGCTCACGTCGCTTACATCCAGCACCACGCGCGTCACGTCGTTTGAAAACTGCGCCACGCGAATGCGTTTCAGAAATCCATCGTCCGTGACCTCGACCGACTTGCCCACCAGTTCCGGCGAGAGCCGCGCTCCGTGCAGATCAAAGAAGATGCGGTCCGGATTCGGCACGCGCGTAGCCTCATACTGCACCTCGTCCTGCAGGTCGATGGCGACGCGCGTATAAATCGGCGTCGACCAGTGGCGCACCCCGGTCACCAGCGGCAGCCTGCCCTTGCGCGGCGGAGGCGGCGCGTTCATCTCCGCTTCGCTGAGCTTCGGCTGGCTGAATGCCGGCTCCGCTGCGGGCGTGTGCGCTTCATGGACTGGAAGAGCCGGCTGGGGTTTCACTTCTGCCGCGCGCGTCTCTTGCGACGGCGCCTGCACCGCTGGCGGAAATACCGGCGCAGGCGCAGTCTTGTGCCGCGAAACCTGGTCATGGACCGAAGGCGCCGGCGCTGTCCGAGCCTCAACCACCGGTGCCCGCTGCGTCGTCCGCCCGCCGTGTTTCTCGGCAATCTCTTCCGTGCGTATGTTCCTCAGTTCCTGTCGCGCCTCGTCCGCCATCGGATTCTGCGGATAGAGCTTCAGAAACTGTTGAAAGACAGCCTTCGCCTCGTCGCGATCTTCAAGGTCGCGGCGGTAGATTTCCCCCTCCGTCAGCAGCGCGCTGAAGCGATAGCGGCTGGCCGGATACTGTTTGCGCAGAAATTCATACTGGCCGATAGCATCGTGCAGCGACTTCCCATCCTGAAAAATGCGCCCCTGCTCGGCCAGCAGATCGGCAACGGCGGAAACGCTGGCATCGGCCTTCGGCGACGCGGGATCACCATGATAAACAGCGCGATACGCATCGAGCACGCGCTCATAATCGCGCCGCGTACGCTGCTGCTCGGGACGCCCTTCGAGCGCCTCGCGCAGACGCTGCGCCTTGTCAAACGGAGAGCGCGCCTGATGCTGCGCGGCGAGAGCCGGCCAGCAGGAGAGCGCGAAAAACAGCGCAGAACCGGCCAGGCACAAAAACAGCGCGCGTCCTCCGAAGCGGTAGGAAAGGGGCATAGACAAAATTCAGAGGCACACGCCAGAGCCACCTTGATTATAGGTGGCCGGTCAAAGCGCGGCAACGCAGGAAACACGAAATTAACGGGAGGAAACTGGTATGGAACCCGGAAGTTACTTTAGCTGTCATCCTGAGCGCAGCGAAGGATGAGAAGCGAAGGATGAGAAAGGAGGCTGGTGAATCAACCAGCCAACCCCTCCACCACCCCCGGAGCACTCTGCAACGCGGCATCCAGTTGGCCAGCATCCTTGCCGCCAGCTTCGGCCATATCCGGACGCCCGCCGCCGGAGCCGCCAACGAGCTTCGCAATCTGCCCGACAATCTTCCCCGCCTGCACTTTTCCGGTAAGGTCCTTGGTCACGCCGACGATCAGCGCAACCTTGCCCTCCTCCTGCGCCGATCCCAGAACCACAACGCCCGAGCCGAGTTTATTCCGCAGATTATCGACCAGCGTGCGCATCTGCCCACGATCCAGCGAGTCCACGCGCTGCGCGAGAACTTTAATCCCCTTCACCTCGACCGCCTGATCGGCAGCATTCGAAACCGCCGAAGCCGCCGACTTCATGCGAATCTGCTCCAGTTCGCGGCGCAGCTTCTTCAACTCATCGTCCTGCGCGTGCAATTTCTGCTTCAGCGCATCCGCAGGCGAAAGTTCCGCGCTCGGCGAAAGCTGCGAAGCAAGCTGCGCCACAGCAAAATCGCGGCGGAATTCGTCCAGAGCGCCCAGCCCGGTCACGGCTTCCACGCGCCGTACGCCGGACGACACGCTGCCTTCTCCGAGAAGCTTGACTACGCCGATCTCGCCTGTAGCGCCGGTGTGCGTGCCGCCGCAAAGCTCGGTCGAAAAGTCTCCGATCTTTACGACCCGAACCTTTTCGCCATACTTCTCGCCGAAGAGCGCCATCGCGTGATACTCGTTAATGGCCACGTCGATCGGAACGTCTTCAAGCGTCTCGACCCTGATGTTCGAAAGCACTTCTTTATTGATGAGGTCTTCGATGTCCTGCAGCTCTTCATCGGCAATCGAAGTGAAATGCGAAAAGTCGAAGCGCAGACGGTTCGGTTCCACCAGCGACCCGGCCTGCTTGACGTGCGTCCCCAGCACCTCGCGCAGCGCCGCATGCAGCAGATGCGTCCCGGTATGATTGCGCCGCGTCGCATTGCGGAAGCCGCCATCGACCACCGTATCGACCTTGTCGCCAATCTTCAGCGGCTGCCGCAGAATCGCCTTGTGCGCAAAGACGCCCTGCACCGGCTTGGTGCATCCACTCACATCTGCAACCACAGAGTTGTGGTCATCGGAATAGAGCCAGCCCGCATCGCCAATCTGTCCACCCGAGTCGGCATAAAAACTCGTATGATCGAGCACGACTTCTACCGCATCGCCAGGATTCGCCGCCTGCACACCCTGCCCATCCTTGATGATGGCGAGAACTTCGCATCCGATAGACGTGAGCTGACGGTAGCCTTCGAAAGCAGTCTTCGGAAGCTCACGAAAAACCGGACTGGCCGATTGCTTCGCGCCGCCTTTCCATGATGCGCGAGCGCGAGCTTGCTCTTCAGCGCGTGCCTTCTCAAAGCCCGTAAGGTCGAACTCCACTCCAGCATCACGGGCCGCGTCCATCATGAAGTCAAGCGGAAGACCGTAAGTCTCATAAAGATGAAAGGCTTTGTTCCCTGATAAGACCTGGGTCGTGTGGCGTTGTCCAAATGCCGTTCGGACGGTCATTTCTCTGACATTGCCGCTAAACTCCGATTCTTGAAAGGCCGTGTGGAGCAAGCCGATTCTTTCTGTCTCACTTGCCTTGATGAATTCATCGCTAGTCAAAAGTGGAAAAGCAACGGCAAAAGCTTTTCGTGCTTTTTGGGATTTTTCCGCTTCTGGGGCATCATCCTTCCGAAAAGAGTGCTCGTAAAACTCATAGCGAAGTGGATCGTCGGCATGGATGGTATCGATAAGATCGTTTAGCTTGTCTAAACCGAACCTAAGCACCCGTATAAACTGTCGCTCTTCAGCCTCAACTACTCTCGCAACGCGATCCGTGCTCTCCTTCAATTCCGGATAAGCATCCTGCATCTCATCGCGAACGGCATAGACCATCTCGCGCATGAAGGGCTTTTCCTGCCCAAGCAATCGCCCATGGCGAATCCCACGACGAAGAATCTTGCGCAGCACATAGCCGCGCCCTTCGTTCGAAGGATTCACTCCATCTGAGATCAGAAATGTAGCCGCGCGGGCATGATCGGCGATGATACGCAACGAAGCGTCGGTTGGCGCATTGCCATCCTGATATGTGGTCGAAGTCAGTTCACTCGCCTTCCGTATCAGCGGCATGAACAAATCAGTTTCGAAATTAGAAATCTTTCCCTGCAGCACAGCCGCAGTGCGATCCAGCCCCATGCCCGTGTCAATCGAAGGCTTGGGCAACAGGTTCAACTCTCCCTGAATATTGCGGTCGAATTGCATGAAGACTAGATTCCAGATTTCGACGTAGCGCGCCTCATCCTGACCGAACGGCTTGTCTACACCCGGAACCTCAGCTGCCTCGATCCCCATGTCATAAAAAATTTCCGAGCACGGCCCGCACGGCCCAGTGTCGCCCATCTGCCAGAAGTTGTCCTTGCTGCCGTATTCGTGGATACGCTCAGCAGGCACCCCCTGCCCAAGCCACAGGTCGTAGGCTTCTTCATCGCGCGGAACGCCATTCTCGCCCTTGAAGATCGTGACGTAAAGCCGGTCCTTAGGAATCCCAAACCACTCCGGCGAAGTGACAAGTTCCCAGGCATAGGCGATGGCATCCTTCTTGAAATAATCGCCAAAGCTGAAGTTGCCCAGCATCTCAAAGAAAGTATGGTGACGACGCGTAAAGCCGACATTCTCAAGATCGTTATGCTTGCCGCCCGCGCGCACGCATTTCTGCGAAGTTGCGGCACGGTTGTAGTCGCGGTGTTCGAGGCCGAGAAACACGTCTTTGAACTGGTTCATGCCTGCGTTGGTGAACAGCAGCGTGGGGTCGTTGGCAGGGACCAGAGAAGACGAGTGCACGCGGCGATGCCCCTTCGTCTCAAAGAACTTCAGGAACATCTCACGTATTTCAGAGCCGGAACGGTATTGCATCTTTTAAGTTTAGCAGCGGGCACGTTATGATTCCGCGCATGGCTCCGCGCTGCGTTTCGTGGTTGTTCGTGGTGTTTGCCCTGGTTGCCGCTCCATCCATCGCGCAGAAGTGCAAAGGGATGGAAGTGAAGTACGACAACGAGATCCAGTATCCGAATTCGGCCAGAGCAGCCCACCTGCAGGGCGAAGTAACACTGCAAATCCACATCGCCACCGACGGCACAGTAAAGGCAGACATTGTCTCCGGTCCTTCGGTCCTCGCCGAATCGGCAAAGCGCTTTGTCGAGACCTGGAGCGTCAGCTGGCCCTCAGACACACCGCCGACCGCCTGCGCCCCGGTCCTGCATGTGACCTACAAGTTGAAGCAAAACACCTTCAAAGTGAAAACGAAACTGCCCACGCACATATTGGTAGAAGCGCCGCCGATTGAAACCAACGAGCCCGCGTCTCCGATCCAGTAAGTCGTCGCGATGTGCGTCGCTGCAGACTGCTTAAAGATTCCGATCTGAGCGGCAGATGACAACAGGCAAATCGCGTCAAATCATTCATTCATAATGGATTAAATAACCCTTATAAATTCTTTTTATCCCGTTTAGGGTCCTCTTACGCCCCTTTTTCTAATCTGAAGTGTTTGCGTCATGCAGGCAGAGAGCACCCTTGCGTTCACCTGCATCCGCGCACAAACCCACGAGGGATCATCATGCAGACCAGAAGAATGTTGAAGTCAGGGCGGCACTTGCTTGCTGCCGCCGTTTTTCTCTTTGTCGGAGCAGCGCTTAGGGCCCAATCGACTCCTGCAAGCCAGATTGCGAGCGAAGATCACAGCGATACCGCTGGCGGAACAACTGCTGTCAAGGTCGCCCCAAGCACGGAGGCCATTCTGAAAGAACTCGACGCCATGCGCGCCCGCATTGCGGAATTGGAAGCGCAGCTAAAGGCGCAATCCGGAGTGCAAAATAACACCACGACGGTGGATGCAGCCACGCAACTGCAGGCGTCGCGCGAAGCATTGCTTGCTTCTGGAGTGTCGACAACCACCAAAGCTTTATCTTCCGTTACTTCAACATCGACCGCCGTGCCGGCGCCAGTTTCAGCGACACCTCCAAGCGTCGATAAGACGACTCCCTTCGCCGATGCAGACTGGACCTGGCTCAATGGTAGTCCCCGGACCAAAGACTTTCCGCTGAGTACGAAATACTTCACACCGGAAATCCGTGTTGACGCCAACTATAACCTCGACCTCAATCACCCTGCCGACGACACCATCAACGGTTCGAGCGAAATCTTCCGCGCGCAGGAAGTTCAATTGGAGCAGCTCGGTGTCGGCGGCGATCTGCTCGTCGACCACGTGCATGCCCGGCTGATGACGCAGTTCGGCATGTACTCTGTCACCACGCCGCGCAACGACGCCAGCGTAGGCCGCGGGCAATGGCAATTGAACAATGCTTACCGCTATCTCTCAGAGGCTTATGGCGGATATCATTGGGACAAGCTGCATGGCATTAATTTGGATGCCGGGATATTTTTGTCCTACATCGGCCTTTTCAGCTACTACAACTTTGATAACTGGGCTTACCAACCATCGTTTGTCTCTTCAAACACTCCGTGGTTTTTCAATGGTGTGCGCGCTCAGTTTTTCTTAACGCAGCATTTGAAAATCGAGCCCTGGTTCATCAACGGATGGCAGTCCTACGCGCGGTTCAACACCAAGCCCGGTCTTGGCGGACAGATCAAGTGGACGCCAACCAACTTCATTAACGTCATCAGCAACAACTATGGTTACGGCGAAGATGATCCCGGCATTCATGGCCGCACCCGCTTCCATACCGATGACAGTGTGGAAGTGAAGTACTACGACCACCCGGATAATTTGCTCGACAAGATGGCCTTCTCGCTTACCGGCGACGCCGGCTGCGAATCCGGTACAGGAGTCGCGTGCACAGGTTCGGCAAACCACAAGATCTTTATTCCTGCGACGCCGACCTCGCCCGCCGTTCCTTACTACAAACAGAGCTTCCTGGGATGGATGGCCTATGACCGCAGCTGGTTCAAGAGCGATCGCTATGCCCTGACCGTTGGCGGTGGGCGGATCAACAACCCCGGCCGCTATCTGGTACTGGTGCCGGCTATCAACGGCGCCACGGCTCTCACCGGCACCGCATATTTCCCTGAGAATCCAGGCCAGCCTTACCACGGCACGGATGGCACCATCACCTGGGACTTTATGCCGCGCCAGTACATCACCTTCCGTACGGAATACGGCTACCGTCACTCGGATGTGCCCTACTGGGCCGGCCGTGGAGGGTCAACACCTCCGGGCGGCTCGCAGAACTCATCCATTGGCAGCCCAAGCGACTTCACCTGCACCAACGGAAGCAATTCCGTCGATTCAGGAATCGGCTATACGTCCATGCCCGGACTCCCTTATTCACAGGAGTATGCCGCCAACATCGCAACCGCCAAAGCAGTCTGCGCCGGCATCCCCGGCTACGCAACGCTGTGGCAGCCGGATCTCCGCCGCGACGAGCAGAAATTCACCTTTGCCATCATGGTGAAGTTCTAGAGAGCCCCCGGTGCAGAGAGAGAGAGAGAAGGCCGGAGCAAGTCGCTCCGGCCTTTCCTTTAGGACGACAACATTGGATTTACTCTGAAATGCTCTCGTCTACATCCACTGCCTCAAGCCCCGACAGCGACTCTTCATCGACGTCCCAACTCTTGAGAATCTTGAAAATCACATCGGTCGAGAAGCCTGCCCGGACAAGCATCCTCATCACACGCGCAGCTTCTTTTTCATTTGCGGGCTTGCGAACGCGTTTGCGCGCCAGATGCTGGCGCGCAAGTTCTTCTTCGTTGACGTTCTCGTAAGCCGCATCGAGTGTCTTTGCAATCACATTCGCGTGCACACCCTTCTGGATCAGATCCTGACGCACGCGCCGCTTGCCGAAGCTCGAGTTCTCCTGCCGAAGCCGCGCGTAGTCGGCGGCAAAATTCGTATCGTTGAGATAGCGCTGCTCCTTGAGCCGCGCTATAACGCGGTCGATCTTCGCCTCTGCGGCATCGCTCTCTTCGACACGCGGGCGCATCAGTCGCTTCAGCTCGGCAACAGTTCGCATGCGTCGCCCAAGCGCGCCAATCGCATATTCATAGAGCGCCGTCTCATCGAGCGGCTGCTTTTTCTTTGGAGAGCGACCAAATGCCATAAGGTTATAACCCGAGCAGCAGTTCAAAATGACGGGTTCGCCGCCAGCGGTAGGATAGCAGCCCGGAATCCGAATCAGCGCGCGAAGGCCTCGCTGCTGAACTCGCTCTCCGAGCGATGCTTGCGCAGCGGCAGTTCAACCACGAGCGCGGCGCCATGCGGCTGCAGGTTGTGCGCCGTAATGTCGCCTCCGTGATCGCGCACAATGGCATAACACACGCTCAGTCCCTTTCCGGAACCCGCGCGCGGAGACTTCGCGGTAAAGAACGGATCGAAGGCGCGCTTCGGATCAGCCAGGCCGGGACCGTTATCGGAGATCAGCACGCGCACTCCGTCCTCGTCATGGCTCGCATCCAGGCGAATCGCCTTCGACGGTCCGCTGCTATGATTCAACGCATCCAGCGAATTATTCAGCAGATGCAGAAACATCTGCTGCAACTGGTTCCGGTTGCCGTCAATCTCAGGCAGGTTATCCGCAAGGTGCAATTGCAAATCAACCTGCAGCCGATTGAATTCCGTGCGGCGCAACTGATAGATGTCGCGCAGGATTTCCGTCACAGACACGGCAACGTGCTCAACCGGCGAGGGCCTCCAGAAGCGCAGCATACTTTCAATAATCTGCCGCATACGCTGCGCTTCCTTGCGGACCAGCGAGATGCGCTCCTGAGCGGTATGATCTTCCAGCGTCTCTTCCAGAATCTGCGAGTAACCCAGCACCACTGTCAGTGGATTATTGAGTTCATGCGCGACGCCTGCGGCAAGCTGGCCCAGACCGGCAAGCTTTTCCGACCGGGCCACGCGCTGCATCAGCGCGTCGTGCTCGCGCATCGCCGTGAGACGGGCCAGCAGCAGTTCGAGAGGCAGCAGGTCATCGGCCTGCAACGGCTGCTCGGCTTGCTTCAATCCGCTCAGGAGCAGACAGCCATCCACCGTTCCCGCTCGTGTTCTCAACACAATCGCATGGCCGCCAAAGTATTGCAGGCGCTCCAGTGGATCGTTCGGAACGAAGAGCGGCCGCAAATCCACCTGCATTGTATTGCCTAACTCGACGGCGATGCTCTCGCTCTGGCGGAGACGCTCGATTTCCTCCTGCGTAACGCGTCTGCCCAGCGCATCCAGCCCGGCAACCAGCGCATCGTCCATGCCGGCATGCGCCGCCACGCGAAAATTGCCTTCCACGTTCCGTAAAAGAAGCAGCGCCTGGCTGAAACGGCTCACTCCGACAATCACCTCACAGGCGCGCTGATAGGCAGCTTCCACATTCACGTCGGAGAGCAGGGACAAGTCAATCTCGGAATACTTCTCCATCTCCGTCCGCGCGTGGTGGTCGCGTTCCTTAGCCGCCTTGTTCTGCCCCAGTTCATCTTCGAGCACGATCAGGATCATGCCAACCGCCGTCATCACCTTGATCAGGTTCACGGCGCGGCCGATGAAAAAAACGTCCGAGACTGACTGTGAGAACACAAAATCGAGAACAACCGGGCTGCTCCAGATAAAAAAGCCCGCCGATGCAAAGATGACGCCCGGACTGAAGCGGCGAAAGGACGCGGCGAAGAGCAGGGCAGTCATAAAGTTGAGGCTGCTCTGGGCCAGATACATGACAAAGAAATATTCGCCCTTGTAGGTCAGCCACAAACCCAGAGCCCCCATCACCACAGAAAAGGGCAACGTGAACCAGGACGGCAATATGTGCCTGCGCGCATTCCACAATACCGCCACATAGACAACAGCAACAGTGCACAGCATCAGCACAATGCGAATCGCAAGATGCGGATGCGGATGCGGGTGCGGGTAGAGTGAGGCGAGCACCGCAAACAAGAGCAGCGGAGCCGCAAAAGCATATGCGTAAAGGATCTTCGGCCAGCGCCGGAAGCCAAGCGGCGACATCGACCCAAGAAACATCAGCGGCGCCAGCACCAGGCCCGCGTTCGACAGCGCTAAACCGAGACCCTGCGAGCGCACCCCGGCAACTCGCACCGCCAGGTGAAGCGTGGCCAGGCCCCATCCAACAAGCCAGAGCAGCCTCCGTGTCGTCCGCGCCTGCAGGTAAAGCAAGGCAAACACTACCAGCAACATACTCAGCAGTGTCAGCGCCGGAACTCGATAGAGCTCAGTCATTGATTAGAAATGGGTGAGCCAAGTGTACGCTGCAAATGCTATTTTCGGACTGAAAATTTGCCGGAATTGGCCCGATTGCGTGTCCCATCAACCCTCCGGCGCGTCTATCCTGTTAGTGGAGTGGTTATCGGCTCCCCTGGAGCATACTTCAGTGATTCACATACCTCGCCGCACCAAGCTGCTTTTCTCAACGTTGTCCATTGCCGCCGCCATTGCTGTTGCGCCTGCCTTCGCGCAGGTTTCCTACACCGCTATGCCGCTCGATTCAGGCTTCGGCAAACTCGACACCTCCGCGCCGTCCGTCCCCGCGCAGCAGATCATCGATAACTTCACCGCGAAGGAATCCGAGTTCCGCGCCGCGATGGGCAATTACACCTACGAGCGCAGCGTGAAGGTGGAAACAATCGATGACGACGGCAAAGTAGACGGCCAGTATTACCAGGTGACCGACATCACCTTCGACCCGACTGGACGCCGCTATGAGAAAGTGGTCTTTGCGCCGGAAAATTCCCTGCAGCGCATCTCCATGAGTCCGGCTGACTTTCAGGATATCGAGCAGCGACTTCCCTTCGTGCTCACCAAAGAAGATGCCAGCCAGTACAACCTTACCTACGTCGGCAAGCAAAGAGTCGATGAAGTGGACACCTATGTCTTCGACGTAAAGCCGAAGGTCATGGAAAAGAACAAGCGCTATTTCCAGGGCCGCATCTGGGTCGACCAGAAGGACCTGCAGATCGTCGTCACCAATGGAAAAAACGTCCCCGACAACACCCGCGAAGGCCACGAAGACTTGTCGCCGCCCTTCACCACCTATCGCGAGCAGATTGATGGCAAGTACTGGTTCCCGGTTTATACGCGGGGCGAAGGCATTCTGCACTTCTCCGGCGGAGACGGCTACCTGAGCCAGGACGTGCACATCCGCGAGACGCTGAAATATTCGCACTACAAGCAATTCGGCTCGACGGTCAAAATCACATTTGACGGTCAGGAGATTGGTCAGGGAAGCGGCAGTCAGCAGCCGGCCCAACAGCAGCCGGCAAAGCCTCAATAGTAGAGATACTTCCGCCACTTCTGATCGCTGTGCCCGATCATGCGCATGATGTGACGGCTGGTGTGTAGCGTGAATGGACGCGGCTCGCGCAGCAGCTTCATGTCTTCCAGCTCGTGCAGCAGTTGATTTCCCTTGCGGCGATTGCAGGAATGGCAGCACGCCACAAGGTTCTCCCACGTCGACAAGCCGCCGCGCGAACGCGGAATCACATGATCCAGCGTCAACTCGCCCGCCGGCAGCACCACGCCGCAATACTGGCAGCTGTTGCGGTCGCGCAACAGAATGTTCTTGCGCGACAAGGCCCGCGTCTGGTGCGGAATGCGCCGGTACTCAAGCAAACGGATCACCGATGGCATCGGCATGCGCACTCGCGCCGCATGCAGCATCGCGCCCTGCTCTTCCTCGGTCTTGGCAATGCCCTTCAGCACCAGCACCAGCGCGCGGCGCGCCCCGCAGATGTTGATCGGCTCATAGGAGGCGTTCAGCACCAGCACCGGCGACTGCATGGTGCTGTTGGCATGGACACGCACCTCTTCGCGTGGAGCGGCGGCGTGTTTCTGTTTGCGCGCGTGAATCATAGCTCTTCCCAGTGACATCTCTCCCCCAAACTTGGATCAAGACACGCATCAAGACCTGAATGAGCACAGCCCCGGCACTTACACGCTGCGGGCCGCAGGAACCAATTCTTTATCCCAGAACGCCACATCCTCGTGCATCGGCACATCTTTCACAGGCAAGACCGGCGGCCGGATCATCTCCTGCCGCTGCGCCCGCGCTACCGTGGCCACATACACGCTGCCTGCCCCAGCCCGGCGCAGCGCCTGCGCGCAGGCCCGGGCCGTAGCGCCCGTGGTGTAAATATCGTCAATCAGGAGCACATCCGCGCCCTTAAGCTTTTCCGGCGCGGATGCAAAAAAAGCGCCGCGCACATTCGCGCGACGCTGGTGCGGGGTCAACCCCGCCTGACTTTGCGTGGAGCGGCGACGCTCCAGCACGCCCGTCGCCACCGTCAGTCGCCATTCCGGACGCGCATGCCGCAGCGCCTTCACCGCCGCCCGCGCCAGCGCCTCCGCCTGATTGAATCCGCGCTGCCGCCGCTTTGCTTTGAAGAGAGGCACCGGAACCACCAGCATCGTCTGCGGAATGCCGTCGACCGCCATAACCTGCCGCGCCAGAAGCTGCCCCAGATGGTCAGCCACCGGTTCCATCCCGTCGTATTTCAGCAGATGCAGGAGCGCCCGCAATTTGTCCTGATACAGCCCGTGCGCGACTGCCCGCGCAAACGGCGGCTCAGCAGCCCGGCAAACCCGGCACAGCATCCCTTCACCCGAGCCAAAGTCCTCGACGCCCAGAGATTCGCCGCAAACCGCGCACAGGCAGCCGGATTGTTCGGGAAGATTTTCCCAGCAGAAATTGCAGACAGGCACGCGGGAAAAATGCAGGAGGGATTCGCCGCAAAGGCGGCATGGAGCAGGAAACAAAGCACAGCAGAGGCTATCCACCGGACTTCGCAGCACGCGAGCGACCGCTCTCCATGCTGAGGTACCGGCCTGTCTTACGTCGAGCGCGCTGGTATCACGCTGACTGCAGAAGATGCACCTCTCGTGGCGGTCACACCGCCATTGCAAAAGAGTATACAGCGAAAACCTGCACAATTCCAGGTGCCGTCGCAGGTGCAATCGATGGTGCTGCACGCACGGCGGCACGCGCTTCGCGCCAAAAGCAGACAAAAGCTCGAAAGAAATGTCATCCTGACCCTGAACGTAGTGAAGGGGAAGGATCTGCTTTTCATCGCCCATGGTGAGAAGAATCCTTTCAGATCTCCGCGCCCTTGGTCTTTGCTAAAAGCCTTGGCCGCCTTAGCGTCTTGACGGTAAATTTTCCTACTGCTCAAACTGCGACCTTCCGGGCAGCAGGAACCACCTGCTTCCCGGTCAAGGTCGCGAAGACCCCAGCCAGCACCAGCAAAACACCGATCATCTGAAACGCCGACAGACGCTCACCCGCCAGCACCGCCCCGGCAAACAGCGCAATCACCGGATTCACATACGCATAGCTAGCTACCCGCGTCATCGGCTCATGCGCAATCAACCAGACATAGGCCGTGAAAGCCAGAATCGAAGCGCAGAAAACGAGATACGCCATGCTCAGAATCAGCATTGGCCGCAGCAGAACTTCAAGCGGAGGCAGGCGGCGCATCTCTCCCGTCAGCGCGGAAAGCAGAAACAGCAACACGCCGCCAATCGCCATCTGCAAGCCTGCATTCAGGGTCTGCGGCCTCGGCAGAGTGAGCCTGCGCGACAACAGCGTGCCGCCCGACCAGCAGAGCGTGCCGCCAATCAGCACCAGCACCGCCAGCGTTGAGGCTCGCGCTCCCGATCCACTATGCGAGATGGGGGCCTGCCATGCCAGCACGACAACGCCCACGAACCCAAGCACAACCCCAATGACCGACAGAGCCGTAGCCTTCTGCGTGCGCAGAAGCGCCAGCTCGCCCATAAAGATCCATACCGGAATCATCGCCGAGATGACCGCCGCGATCCCGGAAGGCACGCGAATCTCGCCCCAGAAGAGCGCAGCATACATCAGCATGAACATGATGAAACCGAGCGTGCTGGCGCCCACAAGCGATCCGCGCGGCATCTCCGTCCGGCCGCGCAAATAGCTGTACCCAACCAGCAGCAGACCGGCCAGCGTGAAGCGAAACCCCGCCGCAAAGAAGGGCGGCGTAACCGCGACAATCTCACGAATCCCCAGAAACGAGCCGCCCCAGAGAATGTAAATCGCCGCATAAGCCAGCAGCTTGCGAATGGACATGGTCTAGGATAGCGCCCGGCGAAAGCATCTTAATCGTGACTGAGCTGCCGCAATCGCTCCGGCCTACTGAAATCGGGCCAATCCTGATACACTCTTCGATTCCTGGAGGTATAGAGTTTGGCCGCACCGGAAGGCTTTCAACCCTTTGTCCCTGCTAACGAATCCCGTCCCGAGTTCACCTTCCGGGCCGTTCTGCTCGGCTGCATCTTCGGCGTTCTCTTCGGAGCCGTGACGGTCTACGTCGGCCTGCGCGCCGGGCTTACCGTTGCAGCCTCGATCCCAATCGCAGTTCTCTCCATCAGCGTGCTGCGCGCATTGGGCAAAGCATCGATCCTTGAAAACAACATCGTCCAGACGACTGGCAACGCGGGCCAATCCATCGCTGCCGGAGTCATCTTCACCCTCCCCGCGCTTATCTTCCTGGGCTTCGACCTCGAATACATCCGCATTTTCATCCTGGCGCTGCTCGGCGGCTGGCTCGGCGTGCTCTTCATGGTCCCGCTGCGACGGCAGCTCATCGTCGAAGAGCACGGCAACCTGACTTATCCTGAGGGAACGGCCTGCGCCGACGTGCTCATCGCCGGAGAGCGCGGCGGATCGTTTGCAAGCAGGGTCTTCTTCGGCCTCGGACTCGGCGCGCTCTACACCCTCTTCCAGAATGAAAATCTGCTGGGAGCATGGCCCGGCACGCCCAACTACGAACCCAAGTGGCTCCCCGGAGCCGCCGTCCGCGCCGACGCAACCCCCGAATATCTCGGCGTCGGCTATATCATCGGCCCGCGCATCGCCGGAACGCTCTTTGCCGGCGGCATCATCAGCTGGCTTGTCGTCATGCCCGCGATCCACTTCTTCGGCGCGCACTTCAACGGCCCCATCTATCCCGGAACCGTGCCCATCTCGCAAATGTCGCCCAGCGATCTCTGGCGCATCTACATCCGTCCCATGGGAGCAGGCGCTGTCGCCGCCTCGGGCCTCATCACGCTCCTTCGCACCATGCCAACCATCTACAGCGCTCTGCGCGCCGGCATGAAGACTATCGGAAAGAACGTCTCCGCCACTTCGAATTCACGCATCGAGCGCGACATCCCCATGAACATCGTCGTCCTGGGCAGCGCGCTTCTGCTCCTGATGATCTTTTTCTTTCTCACCTTCAAGCCCGTCCCCGGCGCGCAGACAGGATGGCTCGCCAACCTCGCCGCCGCGCTGCTGGTCATGGTCTTCGGCTTCCTCTTCGTTACCGTCAGCAGCCGCATCTGCGGACTCATCGGCAGTTCCTCAAACCCGGTCAGCGGTATGACCATCGCAACTCTCATGGCCGTTGCCGCCATCTTTCTCGTCAGCGGCTGGACCGCACCCGCCTTCGGCGCGCTTGCCATCAGCATCGGCGGCATTGTCTGCATCGCGTCCTCCAATGCAGGCGACACCTCGCAGGATCTGAAGACCGGCTTCCTCATCGGCGCAACCCCGTGGAAGCAGCAGGTCGCCGTCATGGTCGGCGTCGTCGTGTCGGTCTTCTCCATCGGCGTCACGCTCAACGCCATGAACAAGGGCCTGGAAGAGTTCACGCCGATGAAGCGGCCCATCGCCTTCAACGTCAGCGCCCCGCCCGACGGCGTGCAGATCCAGCAGCAGCACTTCTCGCGCCAGCGCTTCCTGCTCACCAAGCCTGATAAGTCAACGGAGTTCGTAGAAGGCAGCCAGTACATGCTGCTCAACGCGCTCGGCTCCACCACTCTTTCTGACGGCAAATACCTCTACAACCCGCAGACCGGCAAAATCGAGGTTCAGTGGATACAGGGCATCGGCAGCGAAAAAGCCGCCGCGCCGCAAGGCCGCCTCATGGCCACCGTCATCAACGGCATCCTCTCGCGCAAACTCCCATGGGGATTGGTCTTCCTCGGCGTCTTCCTCGTCATCGCCGTCGAGGTCCTCGGCGTGCGCTCGCTCTCCTTCGCCGTCGGAGCCTACCTGTCTATCGGAACAACTTTGGCCATGTTCTGCGGAGGCATCGTGCGCTGGATGGTCGACCGCGCGGTCGCTAAAGCCGGAGGCAGCGCCGAAGACACCAGCAGCGAAATCTCACCCGGCTCGCTCTATGCCAGCGGACTGATCGCCGCCGGCGGCGTCATGGGCCTTGCCGGCGTCGCTCTCAAACTCTACGAAGCCGCCACAGGAAACGAAGTCCGCCTCTGGTTCCCGGCAGGCAGCGCCATCTACAACCTGCTCCAGCACCAGACGATTTCCATCATCGCTTTCGCATTGCTCGCCTTCTCGCTCTACTACTTCGCGCGCAAGCCGCTGAACAATAAGTAGGCAACAGAAGAACGACGAAATGCGTCTCTCAGCAAGCCCCTGTATCCAGGGAGAGTCTGCAATGCATACGCCGATGAAGACGAATGGCAACCGGCAAAATCTCCACCGGCTAACCTGGGTGCCTCCTTCCTGAGCGTACGCGAAGGGTAGGGGTTGAGCCTTGCGCTACACTCAATTTGCATGCAGGAAGGCCGCCCCAGTAAAACCGCTTTCGGCGTCGCCAGAAGACGCGCGGCGCATCAAATCCTCGACGAACCGCCGCTGGTTCTCGACGACCCCATCGCCCTGCGCATTCTCGGCCCGCAGGTGGCAGGAAGCATCGCCGCAGAACCGGAGAAGCACGATAACCAGGCCGCCCGCGCCATGCGCGCCTTCATGGTTGCCCGCAGCCGCCGCGCCGAGGACCATCTCCGCGACGCGGTCTCCGAAGGCGTGAAGCAGTATGTCGTACTTGGCGCAGGGCTTGACACCTTCGCCTACCGCAACCCATACGAGCAGCTGGAAGTCTTTGAAGTCGACCACCCCGCAACGCAGCAGTGGAAACGCCATTTGCTCGCCGAAGCGGCAATCGACGTGCCGCCTACGCTGACCTTTGTGCCCGTCGACTTCGAAAAACAGACCCCGGAAAAACAGATATTGACCGATGCACTCGCGCAAACCAGCTTCGACTTCGACAAGCCGGCCTTCTTCTCCTGGCTCGGAGTCACGCCCTACCTCACGCTCGAAGCCTTCCGCGCGACCATCCGCGTCATCGCGGCTATGCCCGAAAAGAGCGGCGTGACCTTTGAATACGCGCTCTCGCGGTCGCTCCTCAGCTTCCGCGAAAAGGTGGCTCTCGATTTACTGGCCGAACGCGTGGCCCTCGCAGGCGAGCCATTCCAGCTCTTCTTCTCGCCGGAAGAAATGCAAAAAGAACTGCGCGACGCGGGCTTCCACAGAACCGAGGAGCTGACATCGAGCGATATCAATGCCCGCTACTTCAAAAAGCGCCGCGATGGCCTGCAGCTGCAAGGCGGCGTCGCGCGTCTCATCACTGCGTGGGTATAAACAAAGAAGCAATTCAGTGCGGCTGGTCACTCTGCGCCGGGACCGCCGTAGTGTCTGTTGACGGAGCAGCCGGCGTTGCTTCGGGCTTTTGCGTTTTGTCCTGAGGCGGTGTCGTCGCCGCATCGGGCTTCGGCTGGGCCGCAGGCTGCGGCGCCGGAACCGCCATTGCCGCCGGCTGAATCGAGGAAGCCTGCTGTGGCAGCGGCTTGCGCGGCACCACTAACGTATTGATCGCCGATGGATCGTCGCGCAGCTTCACATACAATGACCCGCCCACCGGATGCGGAACCTGCAGCATATTCCCGGCAAAGCCGTCCGGCACCTGCATCGGCTGTGCAAAACTCGGGTCCGAAGCCACCGAGTCAATCAGAAACAGATTTGACCCCGTCAGCGTGCAGGGCTGCACCGTGCTCCGCGCGCATTGCAGCGCATCCAACTGCGGCAGGCGCACCAGGTTCGCCAGCGGCTGCCAGTCGCCGGCTGTGTCCTTCGGCCCTATGGGACGAAAACGCAGCGGCCCGAAAGCCGAAGGCCCAAAGCTCTTTGCCAGGTCGACCGTCGCCAGCGCTGTCTTGGCGTCCTGCAGCGTCAGGCTGCCGTCCGCCATGCTCAGCGTCGTGTGGAAAACTCCGTCGGCCGTCGCCACTTCGATTTTCTCGTCCGGCGAAAAAGTCTCCGGCGTCACGGCCTTGATCGAGAACACGAGCCTGCTGTTGAGCGGCACTTCATCGGTATCGCTCAAGGTGATATGCGTATCTTTGCCCGGATCGGAAGGCTGCACGCTCTTGCTCAACAGTTGAACTTTGGGTCGCGGCTCTACGACGCTCGCCGGCACATCGACTGTGCGGCCATCTTTCAGCTGCACATGCGCCGTCTCCTTGTCGCCTGCCTTCAGTTGCACCGCCGCATCGGACTTCGCTGCCGTCATGGTCAGGTCGTCGCCGCTTGCGGTGTTGGCCAGCTTGCTCGGCGCAAATTGAATGCCCTTCAGATCAAGACTCGCCACTTCATCCAGACGGTTCCCTGCCAGCACTCCCTGCGGATCGCCCGCATTGATGGTGAAGCTCACATACTTGCCCGCTTCCGCCAGGCTGTGCAGCGCAATCTTCTCCGGCTCTTTCGCGCCCGCCTGCTGAATCAGCAGCGTCAGCGCGCCCGGGCTTTCATTCTTCAGCGGGACCTTGACCTCCAGCTGATCGGGCTGGTTCGCCTTCCACGTCGTTTTGATCTCCTTGCCCGATTCCAGCTTCGCCGTAATCGAATCCACGCAGGTAGAGTTGCCCGACATGAAGTGCAGCGTATCCTCGCGGCCTACCACCAGCGCATGCGTGTCCGTCGCCGCCAGCTCCCACTTCGTCGTCTGCGCATTCTGCAGATGGAAGCTCGGCCCGGTATACGGCTCAAAGCCCCACATGCCGCGCAGCGTGCCGGTAATGCTGTTGTTCAGGTTCTGGGCGTTCGTTGCCTTGGTGTCCACCACAAAGCCGCCCTGGGTCGGATCGGCCTTCACCGGAATATCGACATCCTTGCCGCTCTTGTCCTTCACGCGCAGAACCATGTCGTGCGCGTATTGCGTGGCGAAGGCCAGCGGCGCGCCTTCCACCGGCAGCACCAGCTTGTCTTTCGCCACGCAGAACTCCTGCTTCTCATCCACCGGACGCAGCGGCGGCAAATGCCCGCCATCGATCGCAGGCAGCGCCATCACAATCACCGATTTTGGATTGCGGAACGACGGCGGAGTATTCAGCTTGAGATTGATCTCATCGTCATGGAAGACGTTCAGCGCGGGGATGTACTGGTACTGCGCCGTATGCATCGTCTCCATAATGTGCGCAATGTCCATCACCGACGCAACATACGGGCTGTAATACCCGGCGCCGGCCCTCTGTGTATAACTCAACTGCATGGCCAGGTCGCTGGTCGCGCCGGACGTCAGCGCGTCTGTGACCGACAAGCTGTGCCCGTCATCCATCACCAGCTCGTTCTGCTTCTGCACCAGGCACGACGCCTGTTGCTCGACCACCTTCTGCAGGCAATCCTCGTCGAGCTTGATGCTCAGGCTCCGCGCCAGCAGTGGCGAAACCT
>Ga0335072_10001642_pt1 | contig 35982 bp, 32 predicted proteins | sample Lox_Sample_21_FD_206725 | JGI IMG/M metagenome (GOLD analysis project Ga0335072, IMG submission 206725) | Soil microbial communities from Loxahatchee National Wildlife Refuge, Florida, United States - Lox_Sample_2.1 | ecosystem: Environmental > Terrestrial > Soil > Wetlands | place: USA... | reverse complement strand
GAGCGCGTCGCATTCGACCGACCAGTACCCGCCCCCTGCCCGGCGGATTTCCGATGCCAAGTCGGACCACAGGGCTACGAGCTCCTCGGCGGCGGCTGCGAGCAGGTCAGCGGGCGGGGCCTCGGCCGCCGCGCTAACCGCCCGCAGCCACGGCTGCGGGCGGTCAGTACGCCCAGCGCTAGGAGACAACCGTCTCTTCCAGTACGGCTTCGCGGATCCCGTCGCCCTCGACTTCCTCGAAGACGACCCCAGCTACGAACACCGGCACAGGCACTGCGGCGTGCGTGCCGTGGCTATGTACTGAGATAGGACCCCACGTTGGATGCCTGAGCACCATCCACAGCGGGATGCCAGCCCAGCATCCGAAGAAGATGACACCTAATGCCAGATTTGGCCAGAGCCAGCTCATCTCTCGTCCCCCCTCTGATCCTTCCTGCGCACGAACCAGCTGCCGCGGTGCAGGGCGCAGCCGCAGCACAACAACATGTGCGGCGAGGGGGGGAGCGCATCATCTACTGCACGATGAGTGCGACATCGACATAATGCCTCAGAGAAAGGTGAATGTCTATATGCGTCGCGCGGGGCGTTGCTCATGATTGGCCGCCAGCACGGCATCGCGTGCCATAATGCGGCCTATGACAGAGATGGCATCTCTTGTATTGTTCGCTACTAATGCCCAGAAGACTGGAGACTTCTACCGCGCAATTGGCCTCGACCTGGCAGTTGAGTTGCACGAAGAGGGACCCGAACACCTAGCAGTCGAGCTGGGTCCTGTGCACTTTGCGATCTACGAGGCAGCCACTCCGGGCCGCGCGCCCGAACGGCACTCGAGCGGCGATACGTTTGCTGGCTTCTATGTCGAATCCCTCGACGCGACGACTAAAGCGTTGCGCGAACTCGGCGCTCCGCTTATCCGGGAGCACGAGCTGATGCCGTGGGGTTGCCGCATCGTCAGTCAAGACCCGGACGGCCGAGCTGTGGAAGTGAACCAGAGAGAACACTGCCTCATAAGCTGACATCGAGGTATCGGCGTGAGGCCGCTAGACGGAGGAACGGAATCGGGCCAGCCGCGTCCCGGAATGGATAGGGCCCGTGCTGGTACGGTCTAACCGGGTGGCAGCGGCGCCCCGCCGGGGTTGTGGAGGGGTAGGTCGATGCCCAACGTGGTGCCTGCGCCGGGCGGGCTGCTGACCTGGAGGTGGCCGCCGAGTGCTTCAGCGCGGTCTTTGAGCCCGATCAGACCAGAGCCGTGGCTGAACTCCGCGCCGCCGTGGCCGTTGTCGTGGACGCGCAGGTGCAGGACGCGGTCAGCGGAGGTGACCTGGATGTCGGCGGAGGTCGCCTGGGCGTGCTTGGCGGTGTTGGTCAGTGCTTCGGCGACGGTGTAGTAGGCGGCGGTCTCGACCGGCTCGGGCAGCCGCCCCTGCACCTGGATGTCGAGGTCGACGGGGACGGCAGATCGGCGGGCCAGGGTTTTCAGGGCCGGGCCCAGGCCGCCATCGGCCAGGATGGCGGGGTGCAGGCCGCTGGCGATCTCGCGCAGGTCGTCCAGCACGCCGTCCAGCCCGGCGGCTACGTCGTCCAGCTGCTGTGCTACTCCGCCGGTCCCGGCCGCCAGGGCGGCTTCGGCGGCCCGCAGGTCCAGGGTCAGGGAGACCAGGCGCTGCTGGGCGCCGTCGTGCAGGTCGCGTTCGATGCGGCGGCGGGTGGCATCAGCGGTGGCCACGATCCGTGCCCTGGATGTGGTGAGGGCGGCCTGGGCCTCGGCGTTGGCGATCGCTGTGGCGGCCAGTTCGGTGAACCCGGCCAGCCTGGCCTCGGTGTCAGCCGGCAGCGGCCCGACCCGGGATCCCACCATCATGACCCCCCACAACCTGCCCTCGACCCTGACCGGCACGCCGACCGCCGCACGGAGGCCAAACTCGCGGATGGCCTCGGCGATCAGGCCCGAGGCGCTGGCGTAGTCGTCGATCCGGGCCGCCTGGCCGGTCTGTGATACCAGCGTTGGCAGGTTCCGCCCGCCGAGCCTTGCCTGGACAACGGTGGGGAAGACAGCGCCGGAGCTGCTCCATGCGGCGACCAGGGTCTCGCATTCCCGGTCATATCGGGCCATCGCCGCGTGGTGTGCGCCTAGCAGCCGCCCGGCTTCCTCGGCGACCGATGCGAACACCTCCTCCGGCGGCGCCGCGCGGGCGACCAGTGTCGCCACCCTGCGCAGTGCGGCCTGGTCATCGGCGTACCCGCGCAGCTCCAGGCGCGCCTGGGCGTTGGCGATCGCGGTGGCGGCGAGTTCGGTGAACCCGGCCAGCCGAGCCTCGGTGCCGGCCGGCAGCGGCCCCGCGCGAGATGCCGCCACGATGACGCCCCACAACCGGCCTTCGACGCTGACCGGCACGCCCACGGCCGCGCGGAACCCAAGCTCGCGGCCGGCGATCGCAGCCGGGCCATAGGCGGCGGCACTGTCGTCGATCCGCGCTGGCTGGTGCGTCTGGAACACCAGCGTTGGCACGTTCCGCCCCCCGAGCATTGCTCTCGTGCCGACGGAGAAGGCAGGGCCGGTGGTGCTCCACGCTGCGACCACCGTTCTCGCGCCGTCGGGGTCATACCGGGCCATCATTGTGTAGCTAGCGCCGATCAGCTGTCCGGCTTCCTCGGTGACGGCGGCGAAGACTTCCTCCGGCAGGGCCGCGCGGGCGACCAGCGTGGCAACCCGGCGTAGCGCGGCCTGCTCCTCGGCGAACCCGCGCAGTTCCTCGCGGGCCTGGGCGTTGGCGATCGCGGTGGCGGCGAGTTCGGTGAACCCGGTCAGCCGTGCCTCGGTGTCGGGCGGCAGCGGCTCTGCCCTCGTGTGCTCGACGATCATGACGCCCCACAGCCTGCCTTCGACGATGACCGGCACACTGACCGAGGCGCGGAAGCCGAAGTCGCGGGCGGCCTTGCCGGCCGGGCCCGACGTGTCGGCGTAGTGGCTGATCCGCGCCGGCCGGCGGGTCTGGAACACCAGCGTGTGCGCGTTGCGTCCGCCCAGGGGCAGGCGGCTACCGACGGGGAAGGCAGCGCCGGTGGCGCTCCATGAAGCGATCACCGTTGCCGTGGCGTCCTGGTCATACCGGCTCATGGTCGCGTGGTGGGCGCCGAGCAGACGCCCGGCTTCCTCAGTGACCTCGGCGAACACTTCCTCGGGCGCCGCGGCACCGGCCACCAGGGTCGCCACCCGCTGCAGCGCCGTCCATCCCCCCGCGGTCCGGTCATTGCCGGGTGGCCTGGGCGTGCCAGCCATGCTACGGAGTGTAACCACGCCGACATTGTTGCTGGTCAGGAGCCAGTTCGGCGATACGGCACCGCCAGCTACCCGGGCATCCAGCCGATGCCCCGTTGCCGGCTGATATACCATGCGGGGGTATGGTACTTGTGGCAGGGTCGGCCGCCGGGTGCCCGGCGAGGGCTGGAGGACGCGATGCACGGATACAGCCAGGACTCCGATGACTACCTGGCACGGCTGCGCCGGATCGAGGGTCAGGTGCGGGGCCTGCAGCGGATGGTCGAGGACGACAAGTACTGCATCGACATCCTCACCCAGGTCTCCGCGGCCACCAGGGCGCTGCAGTCGGTCGCGCTGCGCCTGCTGGATCAGCATCTCGGCCACTGCGTGGCGCAGGCGGCTGCCGAGGGCGGAGACACCGCCGCCCTGAAGGTCCGTGAGGCCTCGGACGCGATCGCGCGGCTGGTCCGCTCCTGACAACGGGACGTAAGGATCTGGGAGGAATCGGAGTGACAGCGACTACCTATGCGGTGACAGGAATGACCTGCGAGCACTGTGTGCGCGCTGTCACCGAGGAGCTGACCCGGCTGGGCGGCGTCACCGAGGTCACGGTCGAACTGGTCGGCGGCGGGCAATCTGCGGTCAGGGTCACCAGCGACGAGCCACTGTCGGCGGACACTGTCAGCTCGGCGCTGGAGGAAGCCGGCGACTACCGGCTGATCGCAGCTGACCAGCACTGACCTGCGGGCCCCGGCGGTCGTACCAGGCTGCCGGCGGTCCGAGCCCGCGCGAGGAGGCAACCGTGAGGCAGGGGAACTCGCTGGTGAGCACTGTCACCGGTGACCAGCCATCCGCGACCGATGCCACGCGCAGCGTTGAGCTGACCATCGGCGGAATGACCTGCGCGTCGTGCGCGGCGCGAATCGAGAAGAAGCTGAACCGGCTGGCCGGAGTCACCGCAACCGTGAACTTCGCAATGGAGAAGGCACGCGTGACCGTCCCGGCCGGCGTCACGCCGCGGGACCTGGTCAAGGTTGTAGAACAGGCCGGCTACACCGCGGCGGTGCCCGCGACCCGCGAGCCTGATCCGGCTGCCGGACTGGCTGCCGGGCCCGGCGAACAGGCCGGCGAGGCTGCGTCGCTGTGGCAGCGGCTCTTGGTGTCCGCGGTGCTGACGGTGCCGGTTCTCGTGCTGGCGTTCGTGCCGGTGCTGCAGTTCCGGGGCTACCAGTGGCTGTTGCTCGTGCTGGCCACGCCGGTGTGGGCGTGGGGTGCGTGGCCATTTCACAAGGCCGCGTGGGCCAACGCCCGGCACGGAGCGGCGACGATGGACACCCTGATCTCGGTGGGGACCAGCGCCGCCTACCTGTGGTCGGTGTACGCACTGTTCTTCGGCTCGGCGGGCGCGCCGGGAGCTCGCAGCGGGTTCGCGCTGCTCGCGCGCGACGCGACGGCGCACTCGACTTACCTCGACGTGGCCGCAGGGGTCACGGTCCTGGTCCTGGCTGGCCGTTATCTGGAGGCCCGGGCCAGGCGGCAGTCGGGAGCAGCGCTGGCCGCGCTGCTGTCGATGGGCGCCAGGGACGTAGCGGTGCTACGGGACGGCGCCGAGGTCCGGGTGCCGGTCGGCCAGCTCGCCGTCGGTGACCGGTTCGTGGTCAGGCCGGGGGAGAAGATCGCTGCCGACGGCGTCGTGGAGGCCGGCTACTCAGCGGTGGATGCATCGATGCTGACCGGCGAGCCCGTTCCCGTGGAAGTCACCGTCGGTGACCCGGTGACCGGCGCGACCGTGAACGCCAGCGGACGGCTGGTAGTCCGGGCGACCCGGGTGGGATCCGACACCCAGCTGGCCCAGATGGCCAGGCTGGTGGAGGACGCGCAGAACGGGAAGGCCGCAGCCCAGCGGCTGGCCGACCGGGTATCCGGAGTCTTCGTTCCCGTGGTGATCGGGATCGCGGTCGTGACGCTGATCACCTGGCTGTTGCTCGGAGAGCCCGTGGTCGCGGCGTTCACCGCTGCGGTCGCCGTGCTGATCATCGCCTGCCCGTGCGCGCTGGGACTGGCTACGCCGACAGCGCTGCTGGTCGGCACCGGCCGGGGCGCTCAGCTCGGCATCCTGATCAAGGGTCCGGAGGTGCTGGAGTCAACCCGCAAGATCGACACCGTCGTGCTGGACAAGACCGGCACCGTAACCGCCGGGCGGATGAGCCTGGCGGCAGTGGTTCCCGCGCCCGGCCAGGACACCGGTGAGTTGCTGACGCTGGTGGGCGCCGTGGAAGATGCCTCCGAGCACCCGATCGGCGCGGCGATTGCCGCGGGCGCGGTGGACCGGCTCGGCGGCGGCCTGCCCGCGGTCACCGGGTTCGTCAGCCACGCTGGGCTGGGCGTGTCAGGCGCGGCCGACGGGCACGCGGTGGCTGCCGGACGACAGGCCTGGCTGGAGGGGGAGTGGGCGCAGCAGGTCCCCGCCGTCCTGGCCGCCCGTGCGCTGGAAGCCGAGGCCGCCGGTCAGACAACGGTCTACGCCGGCTGGGACGGGCAGGTCCGCGGACTGCTGGTGGTCTCCGACACCGTCAAGCCCACTTCGGCTGAGGCGATCGCGGAGCTGCGCCGGATGCGCCTGCGCCCGGTCCTGCTCACCGGGGATAACGCCAGGGCAGCCGCGGCCGTAGCCGGCCAGGTCGGCATCGACGAGGTCATCGCCGGAGTGCTGCCCGCGGGCAAGGCCGAGGCGATCAGGCAACTGCAGGCCGCCGGCCGGGTGGTGGCCATGGTCGGCGACGGGGTTAACGATGCGGCCGCCCTGGCGCAGGCCGACCTGGGCCTGGCCATGGGCACCGGCACCGACATCGCAATCGAGGCATCCGACCTGACGCTTGTCCGCGGTGACCTGCGGACCGTGCCCGAGGCGGTCATGCTGGCCCGGCGCACGCTGCGCACCATCGAGGGCAATCTGTTCTGGGCTTTCGCCTACAACGTCGCCGCCCTGCCGCTAGCTGCGCTGGGCTTCCTCAACCCGCTCATCTCCGCCGCGGCCATGGCCTTCAGCTCGGTGTTCGTGGTGTCGAACAGCCTGCGGCTGCGCACCTTCCGGCCCCGCCATTAGCCCGGACTGCCACGTTCCCGTTAGTAGGCGGGTGACGGGGCCACAGCCTCCGGCGACCGCATCGATAAGGTCATCACGCCGATGGTCATATCGAAGGAGAGAGCGATGGCGGATCAGCCGAACGGAGAGCGCGAGCACCGGATCGTTGTGGGCGTAGACGGATCCGGCTCCTCGAAGGCGGCGCTGGCGTGGGCAGTGCGGCAGGCGCGCCTGACGGGCGCGGTGGTCGAGGCTGTCACGGCCTGGGAGTTCCCGAGTGCCTATGGGTACGCGGTCCCGGTCCTCGACGTCGATTTCGAGGAACTGGCTACCAGGACTGTCCGGGACACCATCGCCGAGGTCATGGCGGGAGCCGATGCTGGCTCGATCCGCTACAAGGTGGTCGAGGGCAACGCCGCCAAGGCGCTGATCGACGAGTCTGCCGGCGCCGACCTGCTGGTGGTGGGCAGCCGCGGCCACGGCGGCTTCGTGGAGGCGCTGCTCGGTTCGACTGGTCAGCATGCCGTGCATCACGCCACCTGTCCGGTCGTGGTTATCCGGGAGTCTGCCGCCGTTTCAGACGCGCACTGAGCCGGACCGAACGACGATTGCCGAAACGTCCAGCACCCATTCAGGCAATCGACAGGATGCTGAGGCTCAATGGTTCGGTACGGGCGCAGTGAACGGCCAGTGCAGCTGGCCCCGTGAGCGCGATGTGGTGTGATCCAGATGCAGCAAGACACCGGCTACGGGCAGGCCGGATACGGGAACGAGGGCGGCGTTCCCGCAGCAGGCTGGTACCCGGGCGGTTACGGTTCGCCCCCGCCGCCTCCGCCTCCGCCGGCGGCGGCTCGGAGGCGGCCAGCTCGGCGGGGCAGGGTCGTCGGCCACCTGGTTGTCGGAATCCTGGCTGCCGCGCTGGCCGCCGGGGTCACAGCGGCGGTGTATCACCCGGCGGCCAGCGGGAACAGCTCGTCCGTCGCCTTGCCGGGGTCTGGTGCCGTGCCGTCTCCGGCGCCGACGGCAGGCAGCGAGCAAGCTGCCGGCGAGCAGCAAGTCGTGAACAAGGTTCAGCCGGGCCTGGTGGTCATCGACACCACGCTGCAGTACGCCAGCGAGGCCGCCGCCGGAACCGGCATGGTGATCAACCCGGACGGCCTGGTGCTGACGAACAACCACGTCATCGAGGACGCCACGAAGATCACCGCGACCGTGCTGGCAACCGGCCGGACGTACACGGCCCGCGTTGTGGGTTACGACAAGACCGGCGACGTCGCGCTGATCCAGCTCCAGGGTGCGTCGGGCCTGCACAGCGTTCCGCTCGGGAACTCCGGAGCGGTGCGAGCCGGTGCGGCAGTAGTAGCGCTCGGCAACGCAGGGGGTCAGGGCACGATCGTCCCCGCCGTCGGCCAGGTGACAGGTCTGGACAAGACCATCACCGCCACCGATGACGGCGGGACCGCGACCAGCGAGGTCCTGCACAACATGATGGAGACCAATGCCGATATCGTCTCGGGTGACTCCGGCGGTCCGCTAGCCGACTCTGCCGGACAGGTGATCGGTATGGACACGGCAGGCAGCAGCGACAGCTTCGCCCAGCAGGCGAGCGCTGCCGGGTTCGCCATCCCCATCGATACAGCACTGGCGGTCGCCCGTCAGATAGCCGCCGGCCACGCGAGCAATGTCATCACGATCGGCTACCCGTCGTTCGTGGGCATCTACATCGGTTCGGGCACCAGCGGCAGCCCGCAGGCGCAGGCGCAGCAGCAGGAAGGGCAGAACGGGTTCGGCGGCGGCTATGGCGGATTCGGCTTCCAGTACGGTTCGCGGCCCAGCTGCTACACCAGCAACGCCGATCTCGCCGCGCCGTCGTCGATTGCGCCAGTCTCCTCGGGCACGCTCGTCGACGGGACGATCTGCGGCAGCCCGGCCGCCGCGGCGGGAATGACCGGCGGGTCGGTGATCACCGCGGTGAACGGCAAGCCGACCGGGTCTCCCGGCAGCCTCACCGCGATTCTGGCCAAGCTGCGGCCAGGCGACACGATCTCGGTCAGCTGGGTGAGCCCGTCCGGACGCGACGCCACCAGCAGCCTTCGGCTGCTTGCCGGACCGCCGCAGTGACTCCGCGGTAGTTCGGAGTGCGGCAGCTCGCCGCGGAGCCACGCCGTGACGTTTTAAAGCTGCAGCGCGCTGGTCCGAGCGGGCTCGACGGCCGCCTCGGCAGCGTCGGCCGTAGCCGGCTGCTGCAGCGGGAAGTGGCAGGCGGCCACGTGACCTGGCCCGAACGAGCGAAGCTGGGGCTCCTGCTCGACACAGATGTTCTGCACGAACTGGCATCTGGTACGGAAGCGGCAGCCTGACGGCGGGTGAATCGCGCTAGGCAGCTCGCCGCGGATACCGAGCTTCGTCTCGGCGCGGTCGGCAGCAGGGTCCGGGACGGGGATGGCCGACAGCAGGCCGGCAGTGTAGGGGTGGGCATAGCGCTCGTAAATGTCGGAGCCGCTGCCCAGCTCGACCAGCTTGCCGAGGTACATCACGCCGATCCGGTCGGCCATGTACTTGACGACGGCCAGGTCATGCGAGATCACGATGTACGTCAGTCCGTGGGCTGCCTGCAACCGCTTCATGAGGTTGAGCACCTGGGCACGGATCGACACGTCAAGCGCGCTCACCGGCTCGTCCGCGACGATCACTTGCGGATTGAGGGTTAGCGCCCGGGCGAGGCCGATGCGCTGCCGCTGGCCGCCAGAGAACTCGTGCGGGAACCGCTCCACGGCGTTGCGCGGCAGCCCGACCTCTGAAAGCAGCTGGTAGACCCGGTCTTCCTGTTCCTTGCGGCTGCCGAGACCCTGGATGACCAGCGGTTCCCTGATGGTCGCGCCCACGCGCATCCTGGGGTCAAGCGACGCATACGGATCCTGGAACATCATCTGCAGGTCGCGGCGGTACGTGCGCAGCTTCTCGCCATGCAGCCCGGACACGTCGATGCCGCGGAGCCGCACTGATCCGGCGGTCGGTCGCTCCAGCGCCACCACCATCTTGCCGATCGTCGTTTTGCCGCAGCCTGACTCACCCACTAGGCCGAACGTCTCGCCGGCTGCCACCGAGAACGACACCCCGGAGACCGCGTGCACGCTGCCGACAGCGCGCTGGAAAATGCCAGAGGTAACCGTGTACTCCTTGACCAGCCCTGCAAGCTCGAGCAATGACTCTGAGCTGGTCCCGCCGTCGTCGCCGGAGACCACCGGCCGGTTGGTCACCGCGGCGATTGGCACATCAGCCGCTGCGTCAGTCGCTTCGGCAGCGGACGCAGCCGGCGGCGCCTGCGTGATGTCGCCGGCCGACTCGGCCGCCCGCGCGTACCGGTCCTGCTGTCCGGCTGCAGCGGTGATCTCGTCGGCAGTCAGCGGTCCATCCACCGGGTGCCAGCAGGAGTACAGATGCTCGAGTTCCTTGCCGATCAACGCTGGTTCCTCAGTGCGGCACCTGTCGCTGGCGAGACGGCACCGGGCCGCGAAGCGGCAACCTACGGGCGGATGTCCCAGGTCAGGCGGCAGGCCGGGGATGCTGAGCAGACGCAGGTTTCGGTCCTGGCTGAGCAGCGGGATCGAGGCGAGCAATGCCTGACTGTAGGGATGGTGCATGTGCTGGAACAGCTCACCGGTGAGAGAAGTCTCGACGATCCTGCCCGCGTACATGACGTTCACGCGGTCGGTGTGCCCGGCGATGACGCCCATGTCGTGGGTGATGAGGATCATCGCCATGCCGAGTCGGCTCTTCAGGTCGTCAAGCAGATCCAGGATCTGTGCCTGAATCGTCACGTCTAGCGCGGTCGTTGGCTCATCGGCAATCAGCACTTTCGGCTCGCAAGCCAGCGCCATTGCGATCATCACACGCTGCCGCATGCCGCCGGAGAGCTGATGCGGGTAGTCGTCAAGCCGTTCGGCCGGCCTTGGCAGGCCGACCAAGGAGAGAACCTCGATGGCCCGCTGCGCCGCATCCTTCTTGTTCGCCCCGCGATGCTGCCGCACCGGCTCGGCGACCTGCGAGCCGATGGTCTTGGTCGGGTCCAGGGAGGTCAGCGGATCCTGGAAGACCATCGCTATCTCGTTGCCGCGGATCTGACACATGTCTCGCTCCGGCAGCTCGGTGAGGTCGCCGCCGTTCAGCTTGATCGACCCGCTGACGATCTCACCGCCAGCCGGCAGCAGTTTCATGATCGACAGGCCGGTCATCGACTTGCCGCAGCCGGATTCGCCGACTAGGCCGAGCGTCTCCCCGGTCTCCAGCCGCAGATCGACGTTCCCGACTGCCTGGATCGTCGTCGAAAGGTTTGTGATCTCAAGTACGGGGGCCACGTAGTGTGCTCCTCGCTAGCCGGGGCCACCGCGACCTGGATGGTCGCGGCAGCCAGAGAGGCGGCGATGCCATTACCGCCGCCGAAGCCGGACGTCGAGCGCGTCCCGCAGCGCGTCGCCGACCAGGTTGAACGCCAGCACTGTCAATACGATGCAGATTCCGACCGGGTACACCTGCCACCAATAGCCGTCCAGAAGCCTGCTCGTACCGTTGGACAGCATGTCGCCCCAGTCGATGATCGGGTAGTTGAGACCGAAGCCGAGGAAACCGAGCACAGAGACCAGCAGGATCGCGTCGGCGACCTGGAAGGTGATGTTGACGATCACGACGCTGAGCGCGTTCGGGATCAGGTGCCGCAGCACGAGCCTCGACCTCTTCGCTCCGGCGATCCTTGCGGCCGACACGAAGTCCCGTACCCGCAGCGTGAGCACCTCGCCGCGGACCAGCCTCGCCGGCACCAGCCAGGAGAAGATGCCGATGATCAGCGACAGCAGCAGTACGGTTGAGCCCCATCTCTGGCCGACGATCAGGACCACGAACAGCAGTGGCACCGACAGGATCACGTCGACGATGCGCATCATGAGCCCGTCCAGGATGCCGCCTGCCAGGCCGGCGATCGCACCCCACAGCGTGCCGGCGATCGTCGCGATGGCGGAGGCGAGCAGGCCGATCTCCAGGGAGGTCTGGCCGCCAACCATCAGCTCGCCGAGGATGTCGAACCCCTGTGAGTCGGTGCCTAGCGGCTGGCCTGACCCAGGCGGTTGGTTGGAGGCGATCAGGTTGGACGTCGCCGTGTCGCCGTGGTAGATGACCGGGCCGAGCCAGCAGAACACGACGAAAAAGACCACGATGCCGACGCCGATGATCGCGAGCCTGTTCTCGGCGAAGGCGCGAAGGCCGAGCCGCCAGCCGCTCTGGATGACGGTGACTTCGCCACCCTCCGCACTGGCCGGGGTGGTCGGCGGCAGGGGGAGCTGGACGTTGGGGAGCATCGGGCCTCCTCGATCTACAGGCGTGCGGTCAGGCCAGCCGGATGCGCGGATCTGCGGTGGTGAGCGCGATGTCGGCGACGAAGTTGCCGATCACCGTGAGCACGCCGCCCATCATCGTGTACGCCAGCAGCACTGGGTAGTCCTGGTCTTGCAGCGCGGTGATGAACATCACGCCGAGGCCCGGGTAGTTGAATACGTTCTCGGTGATGAGATTTCCGGCAAGCAGCAACGGGATGGAAAGGCCGATCAGCGTCACCATCGGCAGGCAGGCGTTGCGGACCAGGTGCCGCCAGAGCACCAGGCGCTCCGGCAGACCTTTCGCGCGGGCCGCCTTGATGTAGTCCTGGGCAAGCGCGTCCAGTGCGGACGAGCGCATGTACCGCGAGTACGAGGCGACCGAGAACGCGACCAGCGTGGCCACCGGGAGGACCATGGCCCGCGGGTCCTCGATCGCTCCTATCAGCGAACTGTTCTGGCTGACCGATGCCGGAGCGCCCACCGGGAAGATTCCCAGGCCGAGCGCGAAGATCTGAATCAGCAGCAGGCCGACTAGGAAGACCGGGAAGGCGTAGGCGACGAACGCCGCCGTCGTCACGATGTTGTCGCCGAGCGTGTTACGCCGCACGGCCTGGTAGATGCCGAGCGGGAAGGCAATGAGGATGGAGATCACGAGCCCAAGCCCGCTGAGGTAGGCGGAGATCGGCGCGCGCTGCGCCAGTACGGCGTCGACGGATTCGTTGAGCTTGTAGGAGTAGCCCAGGTTGCCGTGCAGAGTCAGCCACAGCCAGCTCAGGTACTGCACGATGAACGGCCGGTCGAATCCGTGTGTTTTGTTCCACGACGCGACGGCGGCTGGCGATGCCTTCAGCCCGAGCACGGACCTCCCGGGGGCACCGCCGATCCAGTGCAGCATCGCGAAAATCAGCAAGGACAAGCCGATCAGGATGACGATCGATGTGCCGGCGCGCCGCAGCAGGTACGTTCTCATCGCGCGGTCCTCCGATCTCGAGTCAGGCAGCGAGCCGGTGTGCGTTGAGTTGCGGGTTTCCAGCCGACGGCCCGAGGGACGCCGGCTGGAAACCCGATGGTGATGACTGTGGCTACTTAGTGAAGTACCACTGTTCTGGGTTGAGGGAGAACTGCGTGAGTTCCCAGAACGAGGACTGCGGCCCGGACAGCTTCTTCGTCCACGCGTACACGTGGTCGGACTCGGGCTGGAACAGCGCAGGCAGGTTCACCGCGAGGTAGGCTGCCTCGTTCTTCACGGCCGTCGGGTTGCTGGCGTTGACCGAGTCGTTGATCAGCGTGTTCGCCTGCGAGCTGCTGTATCCGCCGATGTTGAACGAGCCAGTGCTGTTGAAGATGTCCTCCGTGGTCGGGTAGAGGTCCTCGGAGAAGCCACCGAAGTCCTCCATCTCCCACTTGTTGTCGTTGGCCGGAGCCGCCGGGTCGTCGTAGTCGCTGATCAGCGTGGTGAACGTGTCACCCTTCAGCGTGACCGGGATGCCGGCACTCTTGGCTGCCGACGCGAACGCCGTGTCCTCGGAGGTGATCGGCGGCGAGCCGCTGTTGTAGAGCAGGTTGATCGTCAGCTTGGTGCCCGCCGGGATACCAGCGCCGCAGTCAGTTGCCGCGGTGCCGGCCTGCTCGCAGGTCTGCACACCACCGACGATCTTCCAGCCGTGCGCGGCCAGCACCGACTTGGCCGACGAGACGCTGTACGGGTACAGGTCTTTGGTGGCGTTGGCCGGAGTGTAGGGGCTGGCGGGCTCAGGTGGCACGGTACCGCTCGAAGCCACGGCGTAGCCGTAGTCGATGGCCTTGATGTAGCCGGGATTGTCCACTAGGTGCGCGAGCGCCTGGCGAACGTAGAGCTGGCCGACGATGTTGTTCCAGTCCGATGTGGTGTCCTTGAAGTTGAACACCATGTAGTCCCAGCCGAAGTCCGGATAGCCGAACACCGCATAGCCCGACTTCTCCAGCTGCGGGATCGTCGGATAGTTGTCGGCCGGCACCAGACCGATGTCGAGTGCGCCGCTCCTCAGGGCCGCGTACTCGGCAGCGTCGGAGGTGTAGGCCACTTCCTCGAACTTGCTAATGGTCGACTTGTCCGGGCCGGTGTAGGCCTTGTTTGCCACCATCGTGTTCGCGTCGGTGCTGGGGTTGAACGCGGTCAGCTTGTACGGACCGTCGACCACTTGCCACAGCGGGTTCGTCGCGTAGGTAGACAGCTTCAGCGACTGAGCGTTGAGGTACTTGTAGACGGCCTCGCACTTCGCCCACTTGTCGGCCGCGCTGTCGGTCAGGCAGCCGCCGCTGTTGGCGGCGTTGCCGAACTTGGTCACGTCCCAGGCCATCGGCAGCGGCGTGATCACGATCAGCTGGTCGAGGAAGGTGTAGCTCGGGTTGTAGGCCTTGGTCAGCGTGATCTTGACCTGGTACTGCGACGGGGCCGTGATGCTGGCGACGTTGCTCGGGAACAGCCCGGGCGTGTAGTCGCCGTAGTTCGCCGGGCTCAGCGTGACTGCACCTTCGAGCAGCTTGGTCCAGAAGATAACGTCGTTGGCGTCGACCGGCTCACCGTTGGACCACTTGTAGTTGTGGTTCAGGTTGATGGTGATGGTCTTGTTGCCGTTGCTGAACACTGGCTTCTGGCCGACGCTCTCGCCGTAGTTGACGCTCAGCGAGTGCCCGCTCGGCGTCCACCAAAGCGGCCGGTACATGAGCTGCTGGAAGTACCCAGCCGTGTACACGGACAGGTCAGAGCCCGGGGTGACCGGGAAAATGTACGTCGGCGTGGCGCCAGCCGCCATGCCAAACGTCACGGTGCCACCGGATGCCTTGTTCGCGGCAGGGGCGGGGATGTTTCCGTATCCCTTGGCGGCCGCTTGACCGGTGGACTTGGCGGAACCGCACGCGGCTAGCGCCATCGCCCCGGCTAGGGCAAGCGCCGTTAATGCAGCGCCACTTTTGGCCAGTCTCATGCTGACTCTCCTCGCCTAACTCTGGGCGATGACAGACCAGGACTAGCCGCAAACCCCCCACGCTGATAACGCTTGCGAAGTGCTCGTCTCCGCCTACCGCCGCCAACTCCAATCGAACCCGCCCGGTTGCCCGAACCGGGTGCACTTGGCATGAACCAAGTTGGGGGACAGCTTAAATTCCGCAGGATCACCGATCCAAGTGGCGTATTGTCACGTTTTCCTATCGATGCCAGTGCCGAAATGCCGAAGAGTTACGGGCCGATCACGAAATGGGGCCCGGCGACCTGGTCGCTGCCCCGCGGGCTCAATAATGGCGACCAAGCTCTCAACGCGCTGCGGCGACCGCGGCTGACCAGCCCGGCACGAGGAGCAACCATGCCAGCTGAACTGAGCACCGATCCGCAGGTGATTCCGTACCTGCTCTACGCTGACGCCGGCGCGGCCGTGGACTGGCTAGTCAGCACGTTTGGATTCGCGTGCCGCGCCCGGCACGTCAGGCCGGACGGCACCGTTAGGCATGCGGAGCTTGTGTTAGATCGGGGCGGGGTCATCATGCTTGGCTCACCTGGAGCGGGCTACCTCCCTCCAGCCAGGGCCGGGGGAACGACGCAGCTCATCCGGATCACTGTCACCGACCTGCGCGGTCATCGGGAACGCAGCGGACCAGGCGTCGGAGCGTCGGCCATCGAGCCCGGACCGCCTGGCTGGATCTCGTACTCGGTGACCGATCCCGAGGGCCATCATTGGTATTTCACCGAGCAGGTAGATCCATAAGTGCTGCTCGCGGCTGACTTGTAAGCGCAACTGACCCGGGTCACGTGAAGTGTCAGCGGCCGGTAATTAATTGACGGCCGACCGGCCAGATTCCGCGCTACGGCTGCGTTTGACGCCGTAACTGATCTTCTGCAGCCGACCCGTGCAGATGTGACCCATCGGATTTACACTTGTGTAGCACAACTAAGGACACGAAGAACGCCACACCTTCACTCGAAACATTCGAGGACGCGGCGTCCATCGCCGCCCAGGGCCTCATCGTTTACCAGCACTCGAAGTTCCTGCCGTTCTCGAACGTGTCGCCAGGCTGTACTTTCACCATCAAGGGCGACGCGCCTGGCGCCTCACTCGTCGTCTTGACCCAGATCTCCTCGCCGAGGCCGACAACGCCGCCGTCGCCGCCGGCGTCACCGTCGTGGGTCCGCAGGCGACAGCGGCCCGCAGGGAACGATGATTACCGCTGCCGACGACCCCGAGGTGATCGCAGCCGGCGGGGTAGACAACTTGCACATCGTGGCGCTGAACGACGGTTACCACAGCTACGTCAGCAACAACATGGCGGCGCAGTCTTCAGGTGCCACCGCGCCGACCGGCAAGGTCGTGCACCTGGTCGCGTCCGACTGGTTTCGGTGGCGAGACTGACTGCGCCCCTCTCATTAACGGCTGCCCGGACAACTACCCGGTAGAGGCGGCAGCGGGCACCAGCGAGGCAGCTCCGCTCATAGCGGCTGCCGCGGCGGACGTGATTCAGGCCTACCGCGACACGCACAACGGTGCGAGCCCTACCCCGGCCGTGATCAAGGACATCCTGACCGGTACCGCCACCGATCTCGACGCGCCAGCCGGGCGGCCCGACCTCGACGTTGCTTTGCACACCGCCGATGCGAGCGCGGACAACGTATTCAACTACTACCTGGTCAACCCGAGCGGCACCGTCGTGGCAACCGCGACGACACCGCAGACGGTGAACGGGCAGGCGGTTGGTGACGCCGAGCTCAGCACCGCTAACCCGACTGGCGGGCTCTGGCAAATCGATGTCGTGCTGAAACTCACGGTCAGCGGGAACGAGTTCAGCCAGATCGTCTACGGCGACGTTACAGACGGACGCGGCGGCTAGTTCAGATCCCGAAGCCGGGGGCGGCGTGGTGCTCTGCTGCGACCTCCGGGAGCGTTCGGCCTACCGTCATCGTTAGGTCAGGGGAGCGTCCTAGCCCCCGATGGCGAAAGGTGATGCGGAATGGCGGCAGAACTGAGGCCGGGACCCGATGCCGACCGAGCTGAGGGGAACGGCCCTGGTGATGCCGGCGCGCTGGCTGGCCGAGCCTGGCTGGCCTCGCTGCCCGGCGCACTCGCCGCGCAGCGGCGTGTCATGGCAGGGCTGGCCGATCGGTGCGAGGCCTGGCCGTTGGTGAGATCGCTGCTGGTGGGCTGCTCTCTTGGCCGGGGGGCGGCTGACGAGCTTTCCGACATCGACGCCGCGCTCGGTGTCGATGCCGAGCGCGGCCAGGCCGGTGCCGATCGGGTGGCGACCGCGGAAGCGCTGGTCGTCGCGGCGCTGCCAGACCTGGGCACGCTCATCGACGTGCTACGGCACCGGACCGGGACCGCTGACCAATGGGCCCGGCGGATCTTCGCCCAGTTCGCCGACGGCACCCAGCTCGACCTTGCAGTCGTGGCCCAGGCCGACATCGAGATACGCGTTCGCGGCGGCGGCGCACCGGACTTCATCCCGCTGTACCAGGCATCCACCGCGCCGGACTCCGTGGCGCGAGCGCTGGCCAGCGGCGCCCAGCCCGGCGGCCAGCCGCCCGCTGCGTACGCGGTGACCGGCGACCAGGTCCGGGAGTGGGCGTTCCTGGGCTGGTGCGCGCTGATCGACGCCGACAAATACCTGCAGCGCGGCTCGCTCTGGGAAGCCCACAACCGTCTCCACGAGGCACGTCACCACATCTGGGCATTGTGGGCCGCCGCGCACGGCGCACTGTACCCATGGCATGGCCTGTCACAGGTGCTCGATCAGGACCCTGACAATCTGCCGCCGGGCGTCGAGGCCACGGTCGCCAGCCTCGACACCGCGGACCTGTACCGAGCCGCGCGCGCCAGCACCGGAGTACTGGCTGCCGTCAGCGCGGCCGCCGCCCGACGGCACCCCGCCGACCTCCCGACAGCGATGGCCGCCTACGTCACCCGCGTGCTCTCCGCGGCCAGCGCAGACCGCGCAACCGCGAAAGCCCGGTTACAGTAACGGCAGGTCAGGCCAGACCGAACTTGGCCGCAATGTCAGGGCCACCTCCGAACACAGTGATGCGGGCGATACCTGTCGGCGTGACGGTGAGGACGCCAAGGCCGTAAGCGTTGCGGCGGTAACGGGCGACCGCGGCGGGCTGGCCGTTGGCAAGCGTGGGCGCCATCCGCCAGTCTCCCGGAGCTCCGATTACGTGGGCGAGGTACCGCAGGCATGTCTCGCGCCCGGAGAACCACATCGCAGTGCCTACCATCTCGATCGCGGCGTCGGCGCGCAGCGCCTTCTCCAGGGCCGTGGTGTCGGCGTTCTCGAACCCGGCGATGTACTGGGCCAGTAGTTCCTGTGCCTGCGGCTCGGTCGGCTCGATGGTCCGCTCTGGCGCCGGAGCTACTTCATCCAGCCGGGCGCGGGCTCGTTGCAGCGTGCTCTTGACGGCTGCGGTAGAAGTGCCGAGCATGCTCGCAACCTCGGCTGCCGGGAAGCCGAGCACATCCCGGAGCAGGAGCACAGCACGCTGCCGTGCGGGCAAGTACTGCAGACTGGCGATGAGCGCCAACCGCAGCCACTCGCGTGCGGCGACGATCACTGCGGGGTCTTCCGACTCGGGCGTCACCACAGCGTCGGGGATCGGTTCCAGCCATGCTATGGCCGGATCCACCGGGCCGGGCGGGGCGTCCGGGTCGTCGGCCGGCCCGCCGAGTCCGGAAGGCAATGCCCGCCGACGGCGCTGTTCGAGAGCGGTGAGGCAGGCGTTGGTGGCGATGCGGTAGAGCCAGGAGCGTACCGACGACCTGCCCTCGAACGCGCCGTAGGAGCGCCAGGCACGCAGGTAGGTCTCCTGCACTGCGTCTTCGGCCTCGTCGGCCGAGCCGAGCATCCGGTAGCAATGCGCGAGCAGTTCCCGGCGGAACTGCTCGGCGCTGCGCACGAACTCATCTGAGCGCTCCGTCATCGATTTCCTTCCGGTCGCCCACGGCTCGCTGCCCTAGCAGGGGCCGTACCCAGTCGGCCATCTCGCGGATCGCGTCGTCGGCCTCCGGCGCCCGGCCCGCCGCCATCTGGAATGTGTGCAGCATGTCAGGGAAGATGTCGAGGCGTGCGTCGACGCCTGCTTTCCTGGCATGCTCGGCCAGCAGGCGCGCGTCGTCGGCCAGCGTCTCGGCTCCGCCAGCCTGGATGTAGAACGGGCCGAGACCGGAAAGGTCGGCGTACAGCGGGTTGACCCCGGAGTCTCGAGGATCGGTGCCCTCGCCCAGGAAGCCCCGGATAATCCCGCGCACTACTTCGCGCTTGAAGAACGGATCGGAGTCCCGGTTGGTGTCATACGACTCACCGGCGGCTTCCATGTCTACGCATGGCGACATCAGCAGTGCCGCCGCTGGCAGTGGCAGTCCCTGCTCCCTGGCGCGCAGCTGGACGACAACCGCCAGCCAGCCGCCGACCGAGTCACCTGCCAACGCGATGTTGCCGGCGCTGATTCCCTGCTCCAGCAGCCACCCGTAAGCGTTCGTCACGTCATCCGCTGGCACGGGGAACACGCCACCTTCGGGCAGCAGGTGGTAGCTCGCGATCAGCGCTCGCGCTCCGGTTGCCTTCGCCAGGTGGCCGAACATCTTGCGATGGGTATAGACCGACCCGCCGAGGAACCCGCCGCCGTGGATGCACAGGAGCACCCAGTCCGTCTTTGCCCGTTTCGGCACCGCCCACATTGCGGGCAACCCGCAGACTTCGGTCTCCAGGTAGTCGACTCCCCGTGGTTCCGCGGTGAGGTCCCCCCACGATTCGTCGTCGGGCGCCTCGAAGCCTGGCTGCGTCATGGCCAGCCAGGATGCTTCCCAGCGCCTCCTGACAGCCTCTGACTGGTTACTCGGCATCGCGGTTCACCTGCACGGGGTTGTGGCGGGCAGTGGCGGTCATTGTCGGCTCCCTTCACGAAGCGGTGCGTCGCAGCACCCTGCGGCCCGCGACGCCTTCGACAATGCAGACCGCCGATGGTGGAGAAAGGAATCGGCGTGGTCCGGCCTTGGCCCGAGCCGGCAGCGTTGATTTAATGACGCGGATGACTACTCCGGAACCGGTGCCTGCGCTCCGTGCTGCGCTGGGTAACCGCAAGCCAGCAGGCACCTCCGGCGTAAAGATCCCGCCAGTCGCGCTTGGCTGCGGCAACTTCGGTGGCATCGGGTCGGCACCGGAGTTCTTCGGTGGCGGGCTAACCGATGACGAGACACTCGACCTGATGGACGCGGCATGGGAACTCGGCATCACGCACTTTGACACGGCCGACGCATACGGCGGCGGGCGCAGCGAGCGCGCAATCGGCCGGTGGGTCGCTACCAGGGGAGTAGCGCCGCAGCTGACCACCAAGACCTTCAACCCCATGACGGCCGGAGGGGACGATCGCGGCCTGCGCCCGGAGCGGATCGCCCGCCAGCTTCAGTCCAGTCTGGAGCGGCTGGGCGTGGCGCAGGTTGACCTTTATCTGGCGCATGAGTTCGACCCGGACGTGCCGCTGGCCGACACCTTCGCCGCGTTCGAGGACGCGATGGCGGCCGGACTCATCCGCGGGTACGGCGTCAGTAACTTCAGCGCCGGAGAGCTCATGTCGGCGCTGGCCGCCGGAGCTCCGGCCGTGATACAGAACAGCTTCTCGATGCTGGCTCGTGAGGATGATCCGGCCCTGCTGGATCTGTGCCGGCAGCGTAGCGTCGCTTACCTCGCGTTCAGCCCGCTCGCGGGCGGCTGGCTCACTGGCAAGTACCGGCGCGGTGAGCCGTACCCGGCCGGATCCCGGATGGCGCAGCGACCAGGGCCGTACGGCGGACTGGAACGCGGCCAGACATTCGATCTGCTCGACCGGCTCGCCGGGATCGCGCACGAGCGCGGGACCTCGATGGCCGGACTGGCGCTGGGCTGGCTGCTCGGCGACGATCGGGTGACGCAGATCGTGGTCGGTCCCGGCAGCCCTGCGCAACTGGCGCCGGTGGCCGAGGCAATCGAGCATCCGCTCACTGCCGATGAGCGGTCCGAGATCGAGAGCACACTGGCCCTGCTTGATGACTAGGGGAGAGAAGCGGAGGAACGCGCAGCTATGACGACCGTGCCAATCACGGGGCTGGCCGCGATCGAGGCAGCACGGGACCGTATCGCGGGGGCCGCGATTCGGACGCCGCTCGTCCGGCTTCCGGTAGCGGATGCGCCTGCCGAGATCTACCTGAAGCTGGAGACGCTGCAGCCGGTCAACTCGTTCAAGATCCGCGGCGCCACCAACGCGGTGCTACTGGCATCTCCGGCGGACCGGGCGCACGGAATCGTCACGGCAAGCGCAGGCAACATGGCACAGGGCGTGGCGTGGGCGGCGCGGGAACTGGGGCTGCCCGCCACCATCCTGGTGCCGGACACGGCGCCCGAGGCGAAGCTGGCGGCTATCACACGCCTCGGCGGCACCATCCGCAAGCTGCCGTACGACGAGTGGTGGCGCACGATCGTCGCCGGTCACGCCGACGGCATCGACGGCCTGTTCGTGCACCCGGCGCAGGACCCCGCAGTCATCGCGGGCAACGGGACCATCGGGCTGGAGATCCTGGAAGACCTGTCAGACCCTGATGCGGTCGTCATCCCGTACGGTGGAGGCGGTCTGACCTGCGGCATCGCCAGCGCGGTGAAGGCGCTCCGGCCGGCCACGAAGGTCATCACTGCCGAGCCGGACGGGGGAGCCGCGCTGGCCGCGGCAATGCGCGCAGGTCATCCGGCCGATGTTGAGTTCCGCCCGTCATTCGTCGATGGCGCTGGCAGCCGTCGCGTCCTCGACAGCATGTGGCCGCTGGTATCTCCGCTGGTCGACCAGGCTCTGGCAATAGGCGTCGGTGAGGTGGCCGCAGCGGTCCGGGTTCTGGCTGAGCGCGTCCGGGTCATTGCCGAAGGCGCCGGCGCGCTGGCACCGGCCGCCGCGCTCTCCGGCCGGGCCGGAACTGGAAAGGTCGTGTGCATCGTCTCCGGCGGCAACATCAACCCGACCAAGCTCACGCAGATCCTGCTCGGGAACGACGCCTGACGGCCATAGCGCGCGGCTACCGGACGGCGCTCGGCCAATAACAATCTGGCAATCGAGCCTCTACTCACCTCTTGCATTTGACTGCAGGCCAGTGCTTTGATCACCGTACAAATTCGAGGCTTGGAGGCCTGTTGGCTGGTCGCTGCGCTCGGCGAGCTGGCAGGAAATGGCGCCGCCCGTTGCTTGGTTCGCGCTGGCCGTCATTGGCGCCGGCCAGCAAACGCCGTTCTTGGTTCGGCGGCTGATCTTCGTTACTACATCCATCCCTGAAGGGAAGGCCTCTCCATGAAACGACGGCGGATTGCCGCCGCAACTGCGGTGGCGGCGCTCGGCGCGTTGGCGCTGGCAGGCTGCGGAAACAGCAGCTCTGGCGGTTCCGCCAGTGCGGCTGCGAAGAAGTGCGCGACAACGATCGGAATCGAGGCCCCGCTGACTGGGTCGGTGGCCCCTCTGGGCCAGGAGCAGCTGCACTTCGCCGAGCTGGCAGTCGCGATGGACAACGCGGCGAACAAGACCCATATCAAGCTGGACCAGGGGGACACCCAGCTCGAGCCATCCCAGGCGATCACTGTTACCCAGCAGTTCACCTCTGATAGCGGCATCGTCGGGGTGGTCGGCCCGGCGGGCAGCCAGGAGGTAGAGGCTGTCGGGCCGCTGATGGCACGTGCCCGGATGCCCTTCATCTCCGGCTCAGCAACCGCTGTGGCGCTAACCACCGGCAAGTACCCGACCTTCTTCCGGGTCGTGTCCAAGGACAGCGTGCAGGGACCGCAGGACGCCAACTACATCGTCAAGAACCTGCACCCGAAGGCGCTGATGATCGTCGACGACGAAGAGGCCTACTCCACCGGCCTGGTGGCGGCAATGCTGCCGGTCTTCAAGGCGGCCGGAATCAAGGTCGATCACGAGTCGGTCTCGCAGAAGGTGACCGACTTCTCCTCGCTCGTGGCCAAGATCACGCCCGCGGAGACGGTCGTTGTCCTGCCCTGGCAGATCGCGGCGAATGCTCAGCAATTCGGCCGGGACATGCAGCAGGAGCACAAGACTGCGGCGATCTTCGGTACGGACGGGCTGTTCTCGCCCGGCACCTTCGAGATCTCCGGATCCTACGTGTCGTCGTTCGGCCCTGACATCACCTACATCCCGGCGGACGCCGCGATCGCGGCTGCCGCCCACAAGAAGTACGGTTCGTTCGGCACCTTCGGCCCGCCGGTGTTCGCGGCGACGCACGTGATGGACGAGGCGATCGCGTCAGTCTGTAAGTCCGGTCAGGCCCCGACCAGGGCAGCCGTACTCGCTGCCGTGAAGAAGACGAACGAGCCGACCTCCATCCTCGGCCAGCCGATCAGCTTCACCTCGCACGGTGACCTGGTGAACGGCAAGTTCTTCCTCTTCAAGATCAACTCGAAGGGCGCGTACACGCTGATTCCAAGTTCCTGACCGGCCGGACAGATGAACTGAGATCGCTGACCGGCGCGGGCCGGCCACCGGGCACGCTTGCCCGAGGACGGGCCCGCGCCGGAGGGCACGGGTGATGGGCGGACTGGCACCGGATGGGCTTCTTCTTCCAGGAACTGGTGAACGGCCTTACCACGGGAGCGCTGTACGCGCTGATCGCGCTGGGCTTCTCGATGGTCTACGGAGTGCTGAAGCTACTCAACTTCGCGCACGGTGACCTTTACATGGTCGGGGCTTATATCGGTTTCTTTGTCATTCAGTGGTTCGGCGGGGCGTCCTCGCTGCACATTCCGGTACCGCTGCTGCTCGTGATCATGTTCGTGCTGGCGGGCGGCATTGTCGGGTTCCTCGGGGTCGCGATCGAGCGGTTCGCCTACCGTCCGCTGCGCAACGCGCCGCGGATCGCGCCGCTGATCACCGCGATCGGCATCTCATTCTTCCTGGAGAACGCCGCGCTACTGCTGTTCGGTGCGCAGTACCGGGTGTACAACACGCCAGATTTCATTTCATTCTCGTCCGGAATCCGGATCGGCTCGGTCAGCATTGACGCGGTGCAGATCATGGTGCTGGTGATGACAGCAGCCCTTATGGCCGGGCTGTGGCTGATCGTCAACCGGACCAGGCTTGGCAGGCAGATGCGGGCCGTGGCGTCCGACCGCGAAGCGGCCGAGATGATGGGCGTCAACGTGAACTTCACCATAGCGGCCACATTCTTCCTCGGCTCAGCGCTAGCCGGTGTCTCCGGCGTGATGGCCGGGCTGCTTTTCAACCAGGTCTATAACACGATCGGCTTCATAGCTGGGCTGAAGGCATTCACTGCGGCCGTGGTCGGTGGTATCGGCTCGATCCCCGGGGCAATGCTAGGCGGGCTGTTGATCGGCCTCGCCGAGTCGTTCATCACCGGTTACATCTCCTCGCTCTACAGTGACCTGCTGGTGTTCTGCCTGCTCATTGCCGTGATGCTGATTCGCCCCGCAGGCCTGCTCGGCCGTCCGCAACTGCAGAAGGTATGACCGGCATGAGTGGCGAAGCCCTGCCCCCGGCCACCGGCCCTGAGGTCGCCGGCCCGCAGGTCGGGGTCGATGAGTGGGTCGCCCGGCAGGCGGGCCGCCGAGATTACCTGCCATCGTGGCCCGGTGCCGTGCAGCGCGCTGCCGAGCGCGTCGGCTGGTGGCCACGGCTCGGCATCGCGGCGGTCGCCGGCCTGCTGCTGCCAGTGCTCGGTCTGGGCGGATTCCAGCTTCAGGTCGGAATCGACTCACTGGTGATCGCTGCACTGGCGGTCGGGCTCAACATCGTCGTGGGCTCGGCGGGCATGCTGGACCTCGGGTACGTGGCGTTCTTCGGCTTCGGGGCATACGGGTATGCGCTGCTGTCGTCCGGTCAGATCGGCGCGAACGGGATCCACCTGCCGTCGCTCGCTTCGATACCCATCGTGATGATCGCTGCCGCGATCCTCGGTCTGCTTGTCGGCCTGCCCTCGCGCCGGCTCAGCGGCGATTACCTGGCGATCGTCACGTTGTTCTTCGGCGAGGCGTTCGTCGAGTTCACCAACAACGTCGCGCCCAATACCTTCGGGGGCGCGAACGGCATCGCGAATCTCGACCCGATTCATGTGGCCGGGTACCAGTTCCTCAGTAACGCAAGCTACTACTACCTGCTGGTGGCCGTGCTGATCGCGACGATGGCCGCGCTCCGGCTGCTGGAGACCTCACGCACCGGCCGGGCCTGGCGGGCCATCCGCGACGATCAGCTGGCGGCCGGGTCGATGACGATCCCGGTGGACCGGGTGAAGCTGCTGGCCTTCTCGTTCGGGGCGATCGTCGCCGCGCTAGTGGGGACGGTGTACGCGGCGCAGCAGATCAGCGTGTTCCCGACTGACTTCGACACGCCGATCCTCATCCTGATCTACGCCGGCCTGGTCTTCGGCGGCGCGGGCAGCATTGCCGGCGCCACGACCGGTGCCCTGGTCGTGATGGTGACCTATGACGGCATACTGCGCAGCCCGACCGACTCGGGCTACCTGTTCTACGGCCTGATCTTGATCGCTCTGATCGCGAAGCTGCGCCCGTGGCGCCGGCTGGGCATTACCCTGGCCGCGCTGGTGGCGCTGGGGTTCGCCGTGCATGCCGTGGCCAGGGCGATCTCGGCGAGCTGGGTCGCGGGCGCACCGCAGTCCACGGGCCTGATCGCCGACGTCCTGCGATACTGGCTCGTGATCCCCGCCAATTCGCAGAACGCGGGGAAGGCTGGTTTCGTGCTGCTGGTCTGCCTGCTCATCGCGCTGGTGCAAATTAAGGGGAACGCCCGCACAATCCTGCTGGTGCCGACGATTTACCTCGCCGCGTTCGTGTGGGAGACGATCCTGAGCGCGAATCCGTCGATTACCAGGCAGCTCATGATCGGCGCGATCCTGATCGTGATGATGAACGCGAGGCCGCAAGGACTGCTCGGCGCGCGTCGAGTCGAGGTGCCGACGTGACCTCCTCACCAGTGCTTGACCTCCGCGAGCTCTCCCTGGCGTTCGGTGGCCTGCAGGCACTTGCCAAGCTCGACCTTGAGGTCGGCGTCACTGAGATCGTGAGCCTGATCGGGCCGAACGGAGCAGGCAAGTCGACGGTGTTCAACGTGATCACCGGTATCTACTCGCCGGGCTCGGGAGAGGTGAGGTTCGCGGGCGAGTCGATAGCGGGGCTGGCACCGCATGTCATCGCAAGGCGCGGTGTCGCGAGGACGTTTCAGAGCCTGCGGCTGTTCCCGAACATGTCTGTGCTCGAGAACGTGATGGCAGCGACCTATGGTGCCACCAAAGCGTCGCCAGCGGAGTCGATACTCCGGCTGCCGCGGGCCAGGCGCGAGGAGCGCGAGGTCCGGGCACTGGCGGAAGAGGTTCTGTCGTTCTTTGGCCAGCGGCTCGCCGGGTACCGCTGGGAGCAGCCGGCCTACTCGCTGTCCTATGCCAACCGGCGTCGGCTGGAGATCGCCCGCGCGCTCGCCACCAGACCCCGGTTGCTGCTGCTGGACGAGCCCGCGGCTGGCATGAATCCGGCCGAGACGCACGAGATCACCGAACTGATTGCCCGGCTGCGTGCTGAGCGGGACGTTGCGATCCTGGTGATCGAGCATGACATGCACGTCGTTGCCGGCTGCTCCGACCGCGTAGTCGCGCTAGATCACGGTGTCAAGATCGCTGAGGGCACTTTCGATGCGGTCGCGAATCATCCGGCGGTGATCGAGGCCTATCTTGGCCGCGACCCTGAGGCGCTGGCGGAGCACGAATGAGCGGGCCGCTGCTGAGCCTGGAGAACGTCACGACCTACTACGGCCAGATGCGGATACTCGAGGGCGTTTCGCTGCACGTGGATAACGGCGAGCTGGTGTGCCTGCTGGGCGGAAACGCGTCCGGCAAGTCGACAACGCTCAAGACGATCCTCGGAATCGTGCGGCCGAGGTCAGGCCGCGTGCTGCTCGGCGGCGAGGACGTGACGGGCTGGCCGGTGCCGGACCGGATCACGCGAGGGATCGCGATAGTGCCGGAGAACCGTCGCCTCTTCGGGGACATGACGGTGCGGGAGAACCTCGAGCTTGGTGCCGTCCTGCGGGGCAGGGACAAGCTCGATGCCGACTTCGACCGGATTCACGCGCTGTTCCCGCGGCTGCTGGAGCGCCGCAGCCAGCTCGCGGGGACACTGTCTGGCGGCGAGCAGCAGATGGTCGCGATCGGCCGGGCGCTGATGTCGCGGCCCCAGCTGCTGCTGATGGATGAGCCCTCGATGGGCCTGTCGCCAGCGCTGGTGCAGCAGAACTTCCGGATCATCAAGGACATCCACGAATCGGGCGTCGCGGTCCTCATGGTCGAGCAGAACGCGTCGATGGCGCTGTCTATCGCCGACCGCGGATACGTGCTATCGACCGGTGAGATCGTACTTGAGGGCAGTGCGGCCGAGTTGCTCAGGAGCGAGGACCTGAAGCGCGCCTACCTCGGCCGCTGACCTTTGCGGGGCATTGACCTGCCGTGCTTCTGCCCTTAGCGTCCGGTTAGTGAGCAACTTGCCCGCCGATGTGTCGGCCCCCCGCGTTCCCCGTACTGGCGACGGCGTCATGCCCGCACCAGACCTCGCCGCCCTCCGTGCCCGCTTCAGCTCGCTCAATGGTGACTTCGTCTACCTCGATGCCCCGGGCGGCACGCAGACTCCCGATGAGGTCGGATCCGCAGTAGCAGAGGTCTACCGGGAGGCAAGCGGCAACACCGGCGCGCCGTACGCCACGAGCAGACGGCTGGACGCGCTTGTCGACGAGGCCAGGGCCGCCTCCGCGCGCTTCTTCGGCTGCGCGCCGGAGGAGATCATCTTCGGCGCGAACATGACGTCGCTGAACTTCATGCTGTCCCGGACTCTCGGGCGCGAACTGCGCGCAGGCGACGAGATCGTGGTCACCCGCCTGGATCATGACGGCAACGTCGCTCCGTGGCTGGACCTGGCCAGCGACCTCGGACTCCGGATCCGGCACGTGGACGTGCACCCGGACACCACGCTGGACCTGGCCGACCTCGAGCGCCAGCTCGGACCGCGGACGAAAGTGGTGGCGTTCCCGTGGTGCGCGAACTCCACCGGAACGGTGGTGGATGCCCGCGCGGTGTGCGACCTCGCGCATCAGGCAGGCGCGCTGGCCTGGGTGGATGCGGTCCAGTACGCGGCACACGAGCCGATGGATGTGCGCGCGATCGGCGCGGATGTCGTAGCGTGCTCGGCCTACAAGTTCTGCGGCCCGCATCTGGGCATCGCTTACGGCCGCCGGGAGCTGCTGGAGTCCTGGCGGCCCTACAAGGCGAGGCCCGTGCCGATGGACCCCGTCGGCCACCGGTTCGAGACCGGTACGCTGCCGTACGAGCTGCTCGGCGGCCTGCTTGCCACGTTCAGCTACCTCGACAGCCTCGGCGGCATGGCGCGGCTCGCTGCCTGGGAGCGCGAGCTCGGCGAGCGGCTGCTAGCCGGGCTCCCGCCGGGTGCCCAGCTCTATGGCCTGCCCACCATGGCGGGCAGGGTGCCAGTGTTCCTGATCAACTTCGCTGACGTCCCGTCGGGTCTGCTGAGCGAGGAGCTGGCGGAGCTCGGTTTCGGGGTCTGGAGCCACGGCAGCTACTACGCGCTTGGCCTGCATGACCGGATCGGCTGGGGAGAGGCACTGCGAGTCGGTCTCGCGCACTACAACTCTCCGGACGAGATCGACCGGTTCAACGACGCGCTAGCCGGCCTGGTGGCGGCGCACGCGCCCGCTTCGGCAGCGGCTGCGGGGCAGCCATGACCGCCGGCGCTGTCGTTCGCGCGGACAACGTCCCCGTCGAGCTGACCGAGACCGGCGCCAGCGTGAAGTTGCTGCTCGACACCGGGACCGATGCTCCCGGCTTGGTGCGCCGCCTGGTCACTGTGCCGCCTGGCGCCCGGTTCGCCGGCGCGGCGGGTGCGGCGGGGGAGTTGTGGTTCGTCCTGGCGGGAGATGCCAGGCTCGAGCTTGACGGCACCGCCGGGCCCGAGCTCAGCGAGGACCGGGGCCTGTGGCTGCCGCCGGGCGCGGTCTACGATCTGGCAGCCGCCGGTACCGGCGAGCTCACGCTGGACATTGTGACGCTGCCCGCAGCAGGACCCGCGCACCCTTCCGACCCGCCCCCGCCACCCGACCCGCCCGTTCCGCACGCCAGGGACCTTGCTGCCTGCGACGTAGAGACGACGGGAGACCGCAAGTTCCGCGTCCTGTTCGGGCCGGGTCGCGGCTGCTCGGCGGCGACCCAGTTCGTCGGCGAGATCCCGCCCGGCCGGGCGCCCGATCACAGCCATCCCTACGACGAGGTCGTGCTCATCCTCGCGGGCGAGGGCGTGGCCCACGTCGGCGGCTCGCAGCACGCGCTCGCAGCGGGAACGTGCCTGCACCTGCCGCCCGGCAGCCAGCACTGCCTGGAAAACACCGGGACGGCACTGCTGCGCGTGCTGGGCGTCTTCCACCCAGCCGACAGCCCGGCGGCCAAGCTGCAGCCCCAGGCCTAGGCAGCGGGCTCAGGCCAGTTCGGCCTGCGGGTCGGCGACGCCGCCCCAGCCCGGTATGGCGCAGCTCACCGCACTGATGCCGGGGGTGGCAAGGTTGCCCTGGCCAGGATGACCGGGCTGGCTTCAGGCGCGCTTGTCAGTCCGGGACCAGCGCCCGCAGCCGGATGGCCGCCCGGCCAGACCTCCGGAGCGGTCGCCTCGACCAGGAGCAGAGCCACATCGTCGTTGAGCTTGCGCTTGGCGTGCGCCAGGAGCCTGTTGAGTAGCTCGTCTGCGCTGGCCTCGAGGTCTGGGTGGCGGAGCGCGTCAAGGCAGTCGTCGAGCCGGAAGAACTGCCCTGCCTTGTCGCGTGCATCGAGCAGCCCGTCGGTGTAAAAGACGAGCCGGTCGCCGACGTTCACGGTGAATGTCGATGACTGGATGTCGGGGTGCAGGCCCAGCGGCGTTGCGTAAGCAGTGGGCGTCAGCGCTCGCAGGTCCCCGTCTGCGCTGAGCCGCAGTGGCGGCGGGTGCCCGCAGACCACGAGCTGAAGCCAGCCGTTCGGGTCGAATTCGGCGAACACCGCGGTGACGAAATCTTCCTCGCCCGCCGCCCGGCTGACAGACCCGTCGACTACCCGGACGATTTCGGTCAGCGAGAGTCCCGGCTGGGCGCAGGCGTCGCGGAAACTGGTCATGGCGACACTCGCCAGCCGCACCGCGGGAAGGCCTTTCCCTCGGGTGTCCCCGATAAGCCAGCGCGGGTGGCCCGGGCCGGGAACCACCTCGAGCAGGTCGCCGCCGACCCGCGCCTCCGGCGATGCCGAAACGTATCGTGAGGCCAGCCGCCCGGCAGTCACGGTGGCTGGGACTTCCGCCAGGATCGCGCTCTGCGCCACCCTGGCGACGGCGCGAACCTGGGTGATCCGACGCTGTGCCGCGGTCCTGAGGGCCGAGTTCACGGCGGCAAACCCGGCCAGTAGCAGGCACACGCTCAGGTGCGAGGCAACGACGCCTGCCGGAGCTGGCTGGGCCAGCATGAGCCCGGCTGCCAGCAGCACTGACCACCCCGCGAGCAGCGCGGTGATGCGGGGCGACAGCACCAGCGAGGCCAGCAGCGGCCCGGCTGCCAGCCATACCGCCGGGATCAGCGCTGGCCCGGTGACGTACATCGCAGCCGCTACGGCGGTGACCACCAAGGCGAGCGCTAGCGCCAGTACCCGCCGCGATCGCTCGCAGCGTGGCGCGTCGCCGTCGGCCAAATCATTGACCTCGCCTCGGGCCCTGACCTCGCTGCCGGCTCTGACCTCGCTCCCGGCTCTGACCTCTGTCCGGGCCCTGACCTTGCTTATGCTCACTAGGCCACCTTCCGGTTCTCTTGTCCGGCTCCGGCCGCACAGCACTCACTCTGCGTAACGGGTCTCAGTGGTTACTGACCGCAAGCTCAGAGCTACCGCAGAGGAATAGAGCCGCCGTTCAGCTGAGCCTGGCAAGGCTGTAGCGTGCTTCCAGCGGCCGGTCAGGTTCGCTGACGATCATCGGGCCATGACAATCACGGCCACAGGACAATCCGAACCGGCACGCCTGCTTGTTGTCGACGACGAGCAGACAATCCTGGAGCTGCTGTCAGGATCACTACGGTATGCAGGATATGACGTAGTCACGGCGGCAGGCGGACACGAGGCGGTGCGGGCGGCAGCCTGCTCCCGGCCGGATCTGATCTTGCTGGACGTGATGATGCCAGACTGCGACGGCTTCGAGGCGGCGCGCCAGATCCGGTCGGCGGGCGCCGAGGTCCCGGTGATCTTCCTGACGGCCCGCGACGCGGTCGGAGACCGGGTCACCGGCTTCGACATTGGTGCAGACGACTACGTGATCAAGCCGTTTAGCCTGGACGAGGTGCTGGCGCGGGTCAGGGCAGTGCTGAGGCGCACGCGCGAGAGCACGCCGGAGCCCAGGCTGCGCATCGCTGATCTCGAGGTGGACGATGCTGCCCACGAGGTCAGGCGAGGCGGCGCGCTCATCGAGCTGACGCCCACCGAGTACAGATTGCTGCGCTTCCTGATGGTGAATGCCGGCCGAGTCGTCAGCAAGGCGCAGATCCTGGATCACGTCTGGGAGTACAACCCGGCCGGCGCAGGCAATGTTGTCGAGCCGTGCGTCAGCTACCTGCGCCGCAAGATCGATCAGCAGGACCCGCGGCTGATCCACACTATCCGCGGGTTCGGCTATGTTCTGCGAATCCCGCCCCCGTGAGGCCAGCACAGTGAGACTGGCGCAGCTGCGTGCAGCGGCGCGGGACGCTTCGCTACGCGTCCGCGTGATGGCCGCGGCCGCGTTCCTGGTGGCGGTGACGTGCCTGGTGACGGGCCTCCTCGGCACCGCGCTGCTGCGCGGTTACCTGATCGGCCGGTCGGACACCCAGCTGCGTGCCTTCGCCACCGTAGCCCGCCGCAACGACGCCCGGCCGGACCACCGGCCGCCCGGCGACGGACAGCAGCAACTGCCTACCCAGTTTCTCGTCGAAGTGATCAATCCAGGCGGGAACGTGCGGGTAGTGGCCGGTCCCTTGCACGCAGCGACTGGCCCGCGGCTCACTGTTGCGGAGCTTAACGAGCTAGGAACGCCTTTCACGGTTCCGGCCGCCGGCCCGCAGGGCCAGTCCTGGCGGGTCCTGGTCCAGCCGATTTCCGGCGGAAGCCGCGAGGTTGTTGGTTACAGCCTGCAGGACCTGGACAGCACAGTCAGCCGCCTGGAGGTAGCTGACGTGCTCGCGGGAGCCGTCGCCGTCGTGCTTCTGGCCGGCATCGGCCTGCCCCTGGTCCGCGCCAGCCTGGCACCGCTGCGCAGGATTCAGGAAACCGCCGCAGCGATCGCCGCCGGTGACCTGTCCCGGCGGATCGACCATCCGCCGGCCAAGACGGAGGTCGGGCGGCTGGCGGGCGCGCTGGACAGCATGCTGGCCAGGATCGAGGCCGCGTACGTGGCGCGGGCTGAGGGTGAGGCGCGCGCACTGCGGTCAGAAGACCGCATGCGGCGCTTCGTCGCCGACGCCAGCCACGAGCTGCGCACGCCGCTGACGTCGGTCCGCGGCCTGGCCGAATACGGCCTGCAGCAGGGCGAGGGGGCGGGCACAACTGAGCTGCTCCGGCTGATGACGCTGATCCAGCGTGAGTCCGGCCGGATGGGGCGGCTCGTCGAGGATCTGCTGCTGCTGGCACGGTTCGACGCCGACCTTCCCCTGCAGCGCCGGCCGGTGGACCTGGCCAGCATCGCAGCCGAAGCGGTGGCTCAGGCCAGGCTCGTCAATCCGGGCCGGCGGATCATGCTGGACGCGCCCGAGCCGGTAGTCGCCTGTGTCGATGGCGAGCGGATCCGGCAGGTGATCGACAACCTGATCGGCAATGCGATCCAGCACGCCCCTGCTCAGTCGCCGGTGCTCGTCAGCGTCCGTCCTGACAGCCGGACTGCGCAGATCACGGTCACCGACCGCGGGCCGGGCATGACGGCCGAGCAGGCGGCTCACGTCTTCGAGCGCTTTTACCGCGCGGATGAGGCCCGCAGCAGGGCGCGCGGCGGCACCGGGCTCGGCCTGGCCATCGCCGCGTCGCTGACAGCCGCGCACGGCGGCGCGATCACTGTCGAGACGAGTCCTGGCCAGGGCGCAGCGTTCCGGGTGTGCTTGCCGGCTGCAGCGCTGTAGCGGTTCAGGCGGCTCTCAGACTCTCGCCCAACTCTGCCCGCTGGACCGGCCGGGCACGGCCACTTCGTAGCTAGCCACAACGAGATCACAAGCCAGCCCCCGTTGACTGCACGTGCCTTGCCGAGTCAGGCACCGGCTTCGCTCGGGCTAGCCATGACAACCGTCGGCTTACAACGAGGAGGTACCACGTGATCCGTCGTTCCCGTGCCCGTTCGACCACGTTCAGCGCAATCGCCCTGGTCGCCGTGATTTTCGTAGCGGGCTGCAGCTCCAGTTCGGCTGGCTCGCCAGGTTCTGGCTCCGGCACAACTTCAGGCACAACGCAGAACACGTCCTTCCGCAAGTGCCTGGAGCAGCACGGGGTCACCCCGCCGTCTGGCGGCGGCTTCGGCGGTGGCTCCGGTTCTGGTGCACCGCACCCGCGGCCGACCGGATCGGCATCGGCGTCCTTCCGCCAGGCCATCCAGGCGTGCGGCGGCGGCCACTTCGGTGGCGGCGCAGGTTCGGCGGGCTGACAACTTCCACGAGAGGGAACCAGATGTTCATTACCTACCTGCTGCGCGAACTGCGCCGGCGGATGCGCCAGGCGATCTTCATCGCCCTGGGCCTTGCCCTGGGCGTCGGCCTCGTCATTACCGTGACCGCTGCCGCGTCCGGGGTCTCTGCTGGTCAGGGAACCGTGCTTAAGTCGCTCTACGGCGTCGGCACCGACATCACCGTGACAAAGACGCCGACCGCGAGCTCTGGCGGCGGGCCGGGCTTCCGCTTCGGTGGCGGCAAAGGCACCAGCGTCAGCCGCAGCGTCCTGGTCAGTGGCGGCCTTGGCACCCTGAAGTCCTCCGATGTCACCGCAGTAGCCGGTCAGAAGGACGTCTCCGCTGCCGTCGGCGCGCTGGTGCTCAATGACCTGAAGTTCTCCGGCAGCTTCAGCCCAGGCGGGACCGGCGGCGGACGGGGCGGACAGAGCGCAGGCTCGTCCGGGTCGTTCAATGCGAACTCGTTCACCGTGACGGGAGTGGACCCGGCAGACGACTCGCTGGGCCCACTCGCTTCCGGCACGATCATCTCGGGCCACGCGATCACCAGCAGCGAGGCGCACAAGAACGTGGCCGTGGTCGACTCTGACTACGCCACGTCGGCCAGCCTCAAGGTTGGCTCGACCGTGGCGGTGGCCGGCCGGAACTTCACTGTCGTCGGTATCGTCCGCGCCGCGCAGGGCGTCACCGACGCGGACGTGTACATACCGCTGGCCCGCGCGCAGGCTCTGGCCAGCATGACCAACGAAGTCAACACGATCTACGTATCGGCTGCCAGCGCGACCGACGTCGCCGCGGCCGCGAGCGCCGTCTCTCGCGCCTTGCCCGGTGCGACCGTCACCACCTCTAGCGATCTCGCCAGCCAGGTGACCGGATCGTTGTCCAGCGCATCCACGCTGGCCAAAAGCATGGGTAAGTGGCTGGCGGTCGTCGTGCTGGCGGTCGCATTCGGGCTCGCGAGCCTTCTCACCGTGTCAGCGGTCACTCGCCGTGTCCGGGAGTTCGGCACCCTCAAGGCGATCGGCTGGACAAGCCGGCGGATCATCCGGCAGGTCATGGGCGAGGCCCTGGTCATCGGGGTGGTCGGCGGAGCAGTCGGCGTCGCTATCGGCTACGCGGCTGCTGCCGTTGTACAGGCAATGGTGCCGCCGCTCACCGCAACCACTGGCAGCGCGAACCAGCACTCTGGCGGATTCGGGCGGCCGGCCGCCGCCGCGGCGCACACCGTCTCGGTACACCTGACCGCCCCTGTCAGCGGGAGCGCCGTAGTTCTTGCCGTCGCGCTCGCTATCGCCGGCGGCCTCGTCGCCGGCTCATTCGGCAGCTGGCGGGCCGTCCGGCTACGCCCCGCCGCCGCGCTGGCCCGCGTCGTGTAGACCACCGCGCTGCTATGAGCGACGGCCTGTCTGGCAGGCAACTCAGCGATTAAGCGAAAGGACATCAATGTACGAGTTGAGCGGCGTCACCAAGGTTTACCCCAAGGGCCGCACCACGGTACACGCGCTCCAGGGTGTGGACCTGGCGATCGAGGACGGTGACTGGCTGGCAATACAAGGGCCGACTGGTCACGGCAAGAGCACGCTGCTGCAGATCCTTGGCGGCCTGGACCGACCCACCTCTGGGTCTGTCCGGCTGAGTGACCGTGACCTGGCGACCCTTAAGGAGAAGGAACTCACGAAGGTGCGAGCCGCTTCGATCGGCTTCATCTTCCAGACCTTCAACCTCATTCCCACTCTCACTGCCCAGGAGAACGTGGAGACGGCTCTCGTCCCGCTCGGCGTCAGCACCGGCGAGCGGAGAGAGCGTGCCAGCCAGGCGCTCGCGGACGTTGGCCTGGCCGAACGGGCCCGACACCTGCCCTCCGAGCTCTCCGGCGGTCAGCAACAGCGAGTTGCCATCGCCAGGGCGCTGGTGAAGCGTCCGGCCGTACTGCTCGCCGACGAACCGACGGGCAATCTCGATGAAGGCACCCGCGACGAGATCATGGCGCTGCTCGGCGAGCTGTGGCGCGAACGCGGCCTGACCATGGTGATGGTGACACACGACTCGTCAGTGGCCAAGCGGGCGCAGCGAATCGGGCTGATGCGAGAAGGCAAGCTCACGGTACGGCATGCTGCCTCCCCCGATCCGGGCTTGCCCTGCGGAGTGCCCGGCCGCCATGCGCTGCGAGTTCTGGACTGAGGAGTCTGCAATGTCCAACCGGAAGGTGACCAGGTCCATCGTCGTGGCCGTTGCGGTCGTCGCGATCGGCGGCGGTGCGTACGGAATCGCGACCGCAGTCTCCGGCGGTGGCTCGGCTGCGGCCAGCGGCGGCTCATCGGCTAGCAGCGGTGGCGTCGCTGCCGGCCTAGGGTCCGGCAGGGGGTCCAACGCCCGGTCCGGGCCCGCCGCGGGCGGAACCACCGGCACGGTCGGTGACATGTCGTCGTCGGGCTTCACCGTGACGACATCAGCCGGTGAGAAGGTGACCGTCAGCGAAGCCTCCGCGACGCAGTACCTGAACGGCACGAGTC
>Ga0335072_10001639_pt1 | contig 36022 bp, 32 predicted proteins | sample Lox_Sample_21_FD_206725 | JGI IMG/M metagenome (GOLD analysis project Ga0335072, IMG submission 206725) | Soil microbial communities from Loxahatchee National Wildlife Refuge, Florida, United States - Lox_Sample_2.1 | ecosystem: Environmental > Terrestrial > Soil > Wetlands | place: USA... | reverse complement strand
TGGCGACATTGTCCGGTTTGCCGAGGCGCTGCGCGGTGTCCAGAATCGCCCGCTCGCCCGCCAGTTTCTGCGCGGCGTAGGCAATGCGTGCGTCGGATCGGTCGTCTTCCTGCGGCCAGCAGCGGTCGCCGCCGAACACCGTATTGGTTGAAATGAAGGCAACGAACAGACCGCGTTCCAGAAGTTCCGCGGCGAATCGCGGTATGCGCTCGACGTTGATCACCCGGGCACTGGGATCATTCTCGCATCGATCATAGCTGGTGGCAGCAGCGACGATAAACGCGCTGCCAATGTCCGACGGGACTGCAAACCTCGTGTCGTTCTGGAAGTCGAGATACAGACGTGCCTCATTCAGCGTATCCTGCCGTCGTGTCGTGGCGACCACCCGATGGCCGCGAGCGTCCAAGGCGCGAACGAGGCCCTTACCGACCAGGCTGTCGCCGCCAACGACCAGAAATCCGCTATGCCCGGCCATACGACCTGCTCATCCAAGTCTCAAGAAATATCCAGGACGCCCGTCCGCCAGCGGGCCTGACCATAACCGGTCACTCGCCTGCGATCACGACCGACCCCGCCTGTACAGCATCGTCTTTTGTGCTGCAAGGCACCGCGGAGACTCCTGACTCCGGCCGGCGGTCCTGCCGCGATTCCCGCTCGGGCAGTCGCAGCGACAGCAGGGCACTGCTACAGTATGGCGGGCATGCGGAGAGTGGCGAACGCAGCCGCAGATTGTTCGCCAGCGTTGCCAATGCCACCGCCGGACGCAGCGCTGCCGCAACAAATGCGCCGAGTTTGCCGGTAGGCGACAGGCTTCGCCGCAGCAGGTAGAGATCGATCTGCCGTAGCCGCCGTTTCATTCTACCGCCGGCGAAGCGCGCGCGCACGCGCTGACCGATCCAGGACGCGGGCAGCACGTCGAGGATGTAGGACGCAAGCTCGACCGAGAAGTCCGTCGGGTCGGTTTCGCTGCGCAAGTGTTCGACGAACACCGCGATCTGTCCCCCCGGCCGGACGAACGGCACGACATGCTCGATCAGGTTGCGGGTTTGCCGAACGTTGGATCGGAACACATGCATCAGGACCGCGTCGAAGCTGCCGTTGAGCACCGGCGATCCTGGTGTCGTATCGTCGATGCCCCGCCGCATTTGTGCCGCTCCGAGTTCGACCGAGAACGGCGCAAGACGGCTCAATTCGCGGCTCAGCAGGCTCGCGCCGCTGGTGACCAGCAGTGTGCGCGTTGCAGTGGCCACGCCCGTTTGTGTTGCCCAATCCAGTGCCAGCCGTCGATCGAGCCATAGGTGATCCCAGGAGACGCTGCGCGGCATGCGAATGCCCAACCAGTCGGCAAGTGCCAACGGGTAGCGTGCCAGACGCGCCGAGTGGTGGCGTGCCCGACGAACGCCCTGGCCCGCAATGCGGAGCAGCCAGGGACGGCGGCGATCGGACAGTGCAAGCTCGGGCGGCAGCGCGATCGGTTCAGGACTGTCGAGCGCGCGGAGCATGCACCACACCTCTACCCCTGAAGCCCAGTAATAGTGTTCCTTATGCGGCTTCGCTCGACGGCGCATGCGTGCGTCAATCGAGCGCATGAAATCCTGCAAGGCAGTGCGCGCCCGTGGTAGCGCAGGCGGCAGATCGCCGGCGTGGAACACCACGTCGACGCTGGCGAAGCGCCGGTGCTCCCGCGTGGTCCAGCTCGACAGCTCCTTGGCGATCCCCGCCGCATCGGACATGCCACAGCGCAGCAACGACAGCTCCTGCTCCGAGGACTGCATCTCCAGCATGAAGAACCGGTCCGAATCGTCCAGCACATGAAATTTGCCGGACGGCACAAGCTCCGGCACAAAGCCGTAGTCGCAGTAGGAATTCGCCGGCTGCATCGGCCGCTCGGGTTTGATCGCCAGCATGAAAATCAGATGATAGCGGGCTAGCAATGTATCGGAATCGACCTGGTAGTAGACCTGATTATGCGTGCGGCACGTGACGAAATCCTGCGACACGGTCTTGCCGATCACGGTCGGGTGCAAATTGTCGAACGCGATCCGAACGAGTTGCCGGGGCGCGATCACCAGCGTCCCGGTCGCCGGATCGATCCGCCCGGCCAGCGCCGGCATCACGCTCTCTGCCTGGGCGCGCAGCGACGGCGCCATGATGCAGGGATGCCCTTCCTGCATCCGGCACAGCAGCTCGCGGAAGGCGCCGTCGGCCAGCACGAAGTCGGAATTCATGAACACGAAATGCGTGTCGGTCTGCGCCGCCCCCATCGACAGGATGCCTCGGGTGTAAGCGAGCGTGAGCGTGACGCCGTAGACGCCGGTGGTGATCAGATCGTCGATGTAAATAAACCGGACCGGGCAAGCCGCGGTCAGGCGCGTGAACAGCGGCTCTGCCTCGAAATGGGCGCGGCTTGCTTCGGAGGTCATCACCAGGACCTCGAGGTCGCAGTGGTCCGCAAGGAGCGGCAGGTTCCCCGGCGCGAGATAGGAGGGCAGCGACACCGCCGCGAATTCGCGAATATAGCGCTGCCCCCAAATCGCGGTCAGGAACCTAACCTTCGGCCTGGATGTCATCGACGTATGAATGTCCTCAGAGGAGCGGGCGACAGTTCCGGTCATCGCCGGCCAGCCGAGCCACCATCGCAGTGGTGGCAACATATACTGCGCCAACCCGGCGCGCCACATGCAGCGGCGGCCGATACATCAAATCGGATCCGGCACGATGAGATGGCCGAAGCGAGGCCGGAGGTCAAGGGGCCAGGCGCGGCATTCAAACACTTCGAATGCCGACCCTGTGGCGATGGTGCGATCGATGTCTGTGTTGCCGTCCCTGGGGGGGCATGCTATCGGTGCCGCCGATCATGCGGAACGATGATTTATTGAGCGCGAAGGTCGCTCTTTTTGAGCTGCGGTCGGACCCGAGCTTTGCGACCAGACAACGCATGGCCCTGCGTGACTTGCAGGAGGGTGCGCGCCTGCTGCCGCTTGCCTGGTCACTTGGCTGGCTGGACATTCGCCTGCGCTATCGCGGCTCGATTCTCGGGCCGTTCTGGCTGACGCTGTCTACCGGCGTGATGGTCGCCGCGATGGGATACCTCTACTCCAACATCTTTCATACCGACGTCCACAGCTATCTGCCCTATCTCGCACTCTCTCTCGTGCTATGGGGCTTCATCAGCACGGTCGTGTCCGAGTCCTGCTCGGCGTTCACCGATTCGGAGAACGTTATTCGGGCTATGCGGATGCCATATTTTCTGTTCGCGCAACGAGTGCTGATCCGGAACACACTGATTCTAGCACATAACATCCTGGTCATCGTCGTCGTCTTTGCCATCTTTCAAAGTTGGCCGGGTTGGCGAAGCGTGTTCGTTGTCCCGGGCCTGACGGTCTGGGCCGTCGATTCGATGGCCGTTACCCTGACCCTCGGCACGTTCTGCACCCGCTTTCGCGATATCATGCCGATCGTCGGCAGCCTGTTGCAGATTGCGTTCTTCATCACCCCGGTGTTCTGGCACGCCAGCCAACTGGGTGCCGCGCAGCGGGTGCTGCCGCTCAATCCGTTCTTCGACCTGCTGGAAATCGTGCGCGAGCCGCTGCTGAACGCCTGGCCCGGGCCCGGGGTGTGGCTCGGCGTGCTTGGCTATAGCGCCTTGCTGATCGTGGTCGCGGCTTTGCTATTTACGCGCGCCCGCAACCGCATCGCATTCTGGATCTGAAAGGGGCGTCCGGGCCGTGCTTGCTCCCCAGATTACGGTCGAGAACGTCTCGGTCAGCTTTCCCCTCTATCACGGCGGAGCGCGCAGCCTGAAGCGCACCGTGTTCGCCGCGGCATCGGGCCGCCTGGGTCAGGACCGCAAGAGCCGCGTCGTCGTGCACGCGCTGCGTAACGTGAATTTCGATCTCCGCGGCGGCGATCGCCTCGGTCTGATCGGACCGAACGGCTCCGGCAAAACGACATTGCTGCGGGTGCTCTCCGGAATCTATGAACCGGAGGCCGGGTTTGTTCGTGTGCAGGGCAGCCTGAACGCATTGCTCGATTCCAGCCTGGGTATGAACCTGGAACTGACCGGGCGGGAGAATATTCGCCTGCGTGGCCAGTACAACGGCTTCAGCCGCGCGCAGCTCGACCGGCTTGAGGACGATGTGGCCGAGTTCGCCGGGCTGGACGACTTCATCGACCTGCCGGTGCGGATCTACTCTGCCGGGATGGTCATCCGCCTCGGTTTCGCGCTGGCGACCGCCGTCCACCCGCAAATCCTGTTGATGGATGAATGGATCCTGGCCGGCGATGCCGATTTCATGTCCCGCGCACGACATCGCCTGGAAGCAATGGTGCGCGGTGCCGATATCCTCGTCTTGTCGACCCATGACCTGAAGACCCTGCAAACGTGGTGCTCGCGCGTCATCTGGCTCGATCAGGGACGGATCCGCCTGGACGGCAGTGCGGACTGGGTTGTCCAGGAATACGTCGCCAGCGTTTCCAGACAGCCCGCCGCCGAGCTTGCCGGCTGACCGGCCCGATCGCGGCCAGGTCAGGATAAATCTTGGCCATGGACCTGATGAAACGGCTGGTTCGCCGCATGGGCCTGACGGGCGCAGCGCGGCTCGCCTTGCAGGCGATGCTGGGTGTGGTGCGGCGGCTGGTTGGCATGGGCCTGCTGTCCTACCGCCTGATCGGCACCCACACTCTGGTGCTGATGGGCCATGCGTCGCTGGCGCGCGGCCGGCACGACCTGGCGTTGGAAGCGTATCGCGCCGCGCTGGCTCAAACGCCGGAAGACGCAGCGCTGCAACTGCAGATCGGTGTCGCGCACTATCTGTCCGGCGACTGCACGGGCGCCGAGCGCTGGTTCGGTTCCTCGCATCACGCACGCCTGTGCGAGCAAACCCGGTGGGGGCTGGTGGCCTCGCCGTGGCGTGTGCTGGACCGCAGCTGGCTGCTGGCGATCGGCCACATTGCCTGCCTGGACACTTACTGCAAGGCCGTTGCCCTCGGCTGGGTACCGGAAAAGACCGCGCTGCTCGCCTATGATCCAAGCGCGCCGCCCGCCGGCTGGCCGCTGTTCCGCTATCTGGGCGAGCGGGTGCGTACAGTCCCCAGCGCCACTCCGGACGATGCGCTGGATGCGCTGATTCACGGTCCCGGTTTCGCGCGGCATTCGGCGGCGGTGCGCGCGCAAATGCGGGCTTCGCTGTCCTGGCCGTTCTGGTACGGATTGGATGGCGTGGGGCAGGTCCGCTGGTTCGGACCCTACGCCGCGGCGGTCGAGGCAGCCTGGAAGCAGGCCGGAAACGCCCCGTTGATGTCTGTGCCTCAGGCGGACCGCGCGCGGTTTCGCCTGACCATGCAGGACCTGTTCGGTATGCCTGCGGATGCCTGGTTCGTCGTGCTGCATGTCCGCGAACCGGGCTACCACGCGCATTGGCATCGCCATCACCCGGCGTCGCGCAATGCGGCGGTCGCCACCTATGCCGCGGTCATCGACTTCGTGCGCGCACAGGGCGGCTGGGTGGTGCGGGCCGGCGATCCCACGATGGTGCCGCTGCCACGGCAGGAACGGGTGGTCGATTATGCGTTGTCCGAACTACGCGCGCCGGAACTGGATGTTCTGCTTTGCGCGGAGTGCCGGTATTTCATCGGCACCAACTCCGGCCTGAGCCTGATACCGGCCGCGTTCGGACGGCGGTGCGTGCTGACCAACTGGAGTCCGCTCGCCGCGCCGAACTGGTACCCGGACGACATCGTGATTCCGAAACTGGTGCGGCGCCGCGGCGAGCCGCGCCCGCTGAGCTTTGCCGAGATGTTTGCGAGCGGCGCGGCCTGGGGACAGTTCCTGCGCGATTATCAACGGGCGGGGCTGGAGATCGACGACAACCAGCCCGACGATCTGCTACTGGCGGTGCAGGAGTTGCACGAACAAACGCTGGGGCTGGGGACGGCACCGACCGCGCAGGATCGAGCGCGGCTGGGCCGGTTCGAGGAAATCGCGCAGGCTCATGGCGCTTATATCGGCAGCCGCATGAGCTTGCGGTTCCTGGAGAAATATTCGGCTCTGCTGGAATGATATCGTTGCGATCAACAATTGTTCTTCCGGGTGCGGAATCGGCGGTTGTCGAAAAGCCCGAACGGGCTTTCCGACGTCATGGAGCCAAACCCGCTTGCCGGTTGGGCCAACGAATTGAATGGCATGGTGGCAATCGTCCCCCCGTTCGGACGCCACCGAACCCGAGCAGTTCAGGCTATTCGAAATAGATGAACTCGTGGTCGCCGCCATATCCCGTTTTCTGGAACAGAAACTCCCATTCGTCCGGCGTATGGAATGCCCTGCACGTCAATTGCCAATACATCAAGTTCACCTTCTCCCGCTCGTTCCGATAGGCCTCGACGCAGATATACCGGTTCCCGCGCGACACGCGCTCGATCTCTTGCAGCCCCGACCAAAGCGCCGGCAAGAACAGGTTGTGCAGTGTGGTGATCGACACCACCAGATCGAAATGCTTGTCCGGCCACGGCAGCTGCGCTGCGTCGCCCTGGCGGACGAACGGCTTCACACTCTCCATGGTATGCTCGATCGCGTAGGCGGAGATGTCGATTCCGGCCACTGCGACGCCAGGGCAGGCCGCGGTGAAGTCGTGCAGCAGGAAGCCCTTGCCGGAGCCCACGTCCAGGATGCGCATGCCCGGCTTGATGCCGTACGCGGCCACCATTGCGTCGGCCACTTTGCGCCAGCGCCCGTCGTAACGATAGCCGCCATATCCGGTCTGCCGGCTGCCGTCCCAGTAGTCGTAGCCGAACTGGATCGCGAGTTCCGCCACCTCCGCCTTGTCGCGCTCGGTGACCCGCGCGAGGTAATCGCGCGTCGTGGATTTGTGGATCAGGCTGACGAAGTCACGATAGGCCATGATGGTGCGTCCTCTCGGCGGAATCGATCTCGTTGAGCTTGGCGGCGGCGCGCGACAATTGGGCAGCCGCGCGTTCCTCGGTACGGGCCAGGTCGGCGAAGGCACGCCGAGCGGAGCCAAGCGGCAGGAAGTCGTTCAGGATGATGCAGGCCCACTTGATCCTGTATGCGTCCAACAGCAGATGGCAGCGCGCGGCGTGCACCGAACCCAGGCCGAGACCCGCGATCAGCCGCTGCGTGAACGTCTCCATCAACGCGATCGGGGCCGGCACGCTTGGCTGGCAGAAGAAATCGCACACCAGCTTGGCCGGATCGTCCCGCCCGGCATATTCGAAATCCAGGAATCCCACGCGTCCGCCGTCCGCCAGGGCGTTGTGGAAGCCGAAATCCGACGGCGAGATGCATAGCGCCGCATCGGGGAGAGTCTCGTCGGCAGCAAGGCGCAGCCGGGCTGCGCCCTCGAGTATGCCGCGGCGTACCCCTTGCCAGAGCGGCACCAGCCGGCCGCGCACCAGCGCCTCTGCCGCGCCGGCCCGGGGCGCGCCAGGGTCGATCGTGCCAAGCCGGTCCACCCGCCGGTCTATCGTCGCAAGATGCTCTGCGAGCGTGAAACACGCCTCCGATCCCGGATCCAACGTCAAGGGCATGCGCGGTGGCGCATTGACCGCCAGCAAAAAATCCAGCGCCGCGTCGACCTGCCCTGCCCCGATCTCACCCGGCTCGAGCGGCCGTCCCGGCAGTTTCGCATACAGCCCGGCATGCGCCGCTGCGTCGCTTGCGAGCGGACGCGGCACGCCGCGTACCCCGCGCGACCAGACATAGGCCAGGAATTGCCACTCGGCGCGCAGCCGGTCGCGCGTATCGCGCGGGTCCCAATGGTACAGCTTCAGCACTGCGGCGTCGTCGATCTGGTATACGCGGTTGTTTCTGCCGCCCCGCAATCGCGTCACCGTCAGGGGGAGCGGCAGTCCGGCCTGCCCCACCAGCCGCGTGGCGGTTTCCAGCACGTCTGGCGTCACCTCGGTCATATGCCGACCAGGCGGCCGGCGGAGATCCAATCGGTGCAGCGTTCGAACCGCCGTCCCTGCCACATCCCATCGGGATAGTTATGCTCCGGATCGAACAGGATGCCGCGTGCGGCGGGCGGAAAGCCCGGCGCGGCCAGCACCTCGGGCAGATCGTCCAGGAACACGTCGCATTGGCGTTGGGCGATGCGCGCCAGCTTCGCTTCGCGGGTCAGTTCGAAGCAGATATCGGCGGAACGAAACGGTGCGTCCGGCGCGTCGATCAGCGCGTGCTGCGCCAGGAAGCGCCAAGCCCATTCATGCAGGTCGTAGGCTGGCCCGACGAAGGGGGCGCGTGTCTTATGGCTGATCAGGAAAACGTCGTGGCCGGCCGCGGCCAAGCCGCGCAGCACGTGCCTGGCGCCGGGATAGGGCGATACGCGCTGCATGCCGGGACCGTATACGTAGCCCTGCAATTCGGTGAAGACGGGATCCTGGCCTTGCGCGCGCAGATAATCGCGGACGCTGGTCTTGTCGGAGGGCAGGCCCGTGGGAATCAGACCGCGCTCCATCGCAATCGCGTGGAACACGCCATCGTAGCAGGCCAGCGTGTTGTCGAAATCCACCCCGATCCGCATCGCCGGCTCAGGTGAGTTGCATGTCAATGAGCGGGCGTCCGACCCGGCCGGCGGCGAGATCGTCCAGCGCCTGATCGGCCTGCGCCAGGCGGTATGGTTGCGACAGCAGTGCGCGCAGATCGAAACGCCCGGCAGCCAGCAGGCGGCCGAACCTGGGGTAATCGCGATCCGGCACGCTGTCGCCGCCCCAGGTGCCCATCAGGCTTTTACCCTGATTGAACACGGCGGGGTCCAGGCTCAGCGTGGCGCCATGCTGTGCATTGCCGATCACCACGGCACGTCCGCCTTGCTGGCGGGTGGACTGCATCGCCTGGGCCATCACGGCCGGCAGGCCGCTTGCCTCGACCGCAGCGTCGACACCGCCCGGAACGATCTTGCGGATCTCCGCCATCACGTCGGCGGCACTTGGATCGACGACATGGGTGGCACCGAAGGCGCGGGCCAGCGCCTGCCGCAATCCATTGGGTTCCACTGCGATGATCGGCATGGCACCGACCAGCGCTGCCGCCATGCAGGCGTTGATGCCGATGCCCCCCGCGCCGAACACGGCGACCGACTCACCCGGCTGCAGCCGGATGACGTTATACACGGCACCCATGCCGGTCGGCGCCGCGCAACCTAACAGAATGGCCTGGTCCATCGGCAGCCCGGTGGGAAGTTTCGTCAGCCGGTTTTCGCTGACCACCGCCTGGCGCTGAAACGTGGTGACGCCGCCGGCATTCACGGCGCGTCCATCCCATTGATAGGTTGCACCGCCTGCTTCGACGCCGCCACCGCGAATCCAGGACAGCACGACCGGGTCGCCAGGCTTCACCCGCGTGACGGCAGGCCCGCATTCCAGCACCGTGCCGCTGCCCTCATGCCCCAGGCAGTGCGGTAGCCAGCGGTCTTCGCCCTTCTGGCCGCGCCATTCCATCACCTGCGTGCCGCAGGCGCCGGAATAGGCGATCTCCACCAGCACCTGGCCCGGCTTCAGGGCAGGGATCTCGATTTCCGCCATCACCAGCGGCTGCCCAGTCTGTACGAGCAGAGCTGCTTGCGTCTTCATGATTGCGCTTCCGCGTCAGCGAAGGGAGTTAAGAACGCGCGCGGCAATTTGATGACCCCGCAGGCCGAGCACCTCGCGCGCGTATTCCTGCTCGCCGGAGCGCTTGAAAAACGCATCCGGTGTACCGAAACGCAGAAAGCCGCGAGGCATGCTGCCGATATCCACCATCCACTCGGCCACCGCAGCTCCGAACCCGCCGATCAGCGAATGTTCCTCGATCGTGGCAACCAGGCGGAACCGCAGCATGGCGTCGGCGAGAAAGTCGTGGTCCAAGGGTTTCACAGTGTGGCAGCTGACCACCTGCGCCGAGACCCCGTCCTGCGCCAGCAGATGCGCCGCCTCGACAGCTTCCGGCAGCATGGTCCCCGTGGACAGCAGGCAGACGTCGCTGCCCTCGGCAACGGTCAGGGCCTTGCCGATCGCGAACTCCGCCGGCGTGTCGGTATGCACCTTCGGTTCGCCGCGTTTGCCGATCCGCATGTACACCGGCTTGTCCTGCTGCAGCGCTGCCCGCATCGCGGCGCGTACTTCCCACGCGTCGCCGGGACAGATGACTGTCATGTTCGGGATGGCGCGCAGGAAGGCGATGTCCTCGCAGGCATGATGCGTCGGACCAAGGCCCGCGTAGGACAGGCCGCCGCCGACGGCGACCACCATCACGGGCAGGTCATGGTAGCAGATATCGGTGCGGATCTGCTCCAGGCAGCGAGTCGTCACGAAGGGTGCGATCGTGTAGGTGATCGGGCGCATCCCGGTCATTGCCATGCCGGCGGCGACCCCGGTCATGTTTTGCTCGGCCACGCCGCAATTGTAGAAGCGCGCCGGATGTGCGGCGCGGAACTTGTCGAACAGGCGGTTGCCGATATCACCCGATAGCAGCACCAGGCGAGGGTCGCTGTCGCCCAGTTTCGTCAGTTCGTCGGCGAAGGCGTTCCTCATGCCAACCCCAGCTCTTTGTGCGCCAGGACCACCTCTTCGGCGGTCGGCGCGCGGTAATGCCAATTGTTGTCGTCCTCCATGAACGACACGCCTTTGCCCTTGACGGTGTGCGCGATGATCGCGCGGGGCTTGCCGCTGCCGTCGGGGACGGCACGCATCAGCCTGGCAAGGGCACCGATGTCATGTCCGTCCGCCTCGATCGCGTGCCAGCCGAACGCCTCCCACTTCTCGCGCAGCGGCACGAGCTGCAGCGTCTCGTTGGACCGGGCGGTCGCCTGCCACTTGTTGTAGTCCACGATAACGCAGACATTTTCCAGCTTGTGTGCCGCAGCGAACATCGCGGCTTCCCACACCGAGCCTTCGTTGTTCTCGCCGTCCGACAGCAGCGCGAAGACGCGGAACCTTTCACCGCGCATGCGGCCGGCCAGCGCCATGCCAATGCCGATCGGCAGCCCATGGCCGAGCGATCCCGTTGCGGCTTCGACGCCCGGCAAAGTACGCGCCGGCGGATGTTCCGCGAGCAAGCCGCCATCCTGGCAGTAGGTGTCCAGCAGCGACTCCGGGAAGAAGCCACGGTATGCCAGCGCGGCATAGAGCGCGGTCGCGGCATGCCCCTTGGAGAGGATGAAGCGGTCGCGCAGCGGATCTTCAGGACGCTGCGGTTCAATCCGGCAGACGCCCCAATAGGCCGCGGCGACGATATCGCAGCACGACAGCGAGGAGGCGAGATGCGCGCTGCCGGCCGCATGTGACATGGCGATGACGCGCCCGCGGAGCCGCGCCGCGGCGCGCTGCAGTAATTCGAGTTCATCTTGCGCGGTCATTGGCGTGGCGACCTCGGGCTCAGGGCTTGTGTTCGTAGCGCGCGGGAAACGAGGGCAGAGCGTCGCGGAATCGTTCCGCCCAGGCGATGACATCGTCAATGCCCTCGGCCAGTCCGACGCGGTCCCGCCAGCCGAGTTCGCGTCGCAACTTTACCGAATCGAGCGTATAGGACGTATCCTTGCCGGGACGCTCCGGTCCGATTTCGACGCAATCTTCAAACCGGCGCCCCAGGCGCTGGAGAATCGTCTCTACGAGCGTACGGATGGAGACCAGCTCGTAGCCGGAGATGTGGTAGCATTCCCCCAATCGTCCGTTCAGGGCGATGCGTAGCGTGGCGTCCGACACGTCGCGCATATGGATGAACACCCGAACCGAGACCCCGCCGCCGTCCAGGCGCAGCTTCTGTCCGCCGATCGCGGCGACGATGGTGCGGGGAATGATGCGATACAGCTGCTGCCCCGGGCCGTATACGTTCGCGGCGCGGGTGAACAGTACCGGGAAGTCGTAGGTCTGGCGATAAGCGCGCAGCGACATGTCGGCGGCCGCCCGCGATACTGCGTACGGCGTAGATGGGTTGAACGGATGATCCTCGGTCACCCATCCCTCGGTCGAACCATACACTTCGGGCGTGGTCACATGAACGTAGCGCTCGAGCCGGTCATAGCGCCGCAACCGCTCATGCAGACGCACCGTGGAGACAACGTTGGTCATCATCCAATGGTCGGGGTTGAGCCAGCTTTCGCCCACCATGCTCTGCGCGGCGAAGTTCACGATGTGGGTCGGCCGCTCGCGGCGCAAGAGTGCATCCAGCCGGTCCAGGTCGTGATTGATGTCAACACGCTCAAACTGGATGTTCCCGGGGCGATCGTGCCAGGTGTAAGGCAGGAATGCCGGGTGCGGGACGTCGGACCGGCTGGTTGCCAGCACGTCATGGCCGGCCTTGGAGAGACAGGAGACAAAGGTTGCGCCGGAGAAGGAGTTCGAGCCGAGTACCAGGAATTTCGCCACGATACCGGACCCCGGCTCAGGCCGCGATCTGGTCGCAATGTTTGGACAGCCACTGCATCAGCATGTGGCCAAGGATGAGCTGAGCATCTTCGGCGATTTGCATGTCCTGCACCTCGACATGGATGGGCACGTCGGCAAGCTGCTTCGCCATGCCGCCGGTATAGCCCAGCACCGCATAGCTGCGCATGCCGATCCGCCGAGCCTCCTCGAGCGCGCGAAGGATGTTCGGCGAATTGCCGCTGCCGGAAAATACGATCAGCACGTCGTCTGGACGTGCCAGCACGCTGAGCTGAAGCGAGTAGATCTGGTCGTAGCCTTCGTCGTTGGCGAGGCAGGTGAGAACCGACGGATTGGCTGGCAGCGCATGCACGCGCAGACCGCTGCCCGCACGCTTCGACAGGGCGTAGAGCAGGTCGTTGGCCAGGTGTACGGCGTTCCCGGCGCTGCCGCCGTTGCCGGCCATGAAAACCTGGCGGCCGGTCTTCCAGCAATCCAGCAATTCGTGCCCCAGCTTTGCAACGGGCGCCCAATCCAGCCCCGCCATGGTTGCCGAAATGCGTCGCCAGTAATCGGCGCAATGCGCTTCAGGAGAGATCACACTGCTCATGCGGCGATGCCCCGCTGCATCCATTTCAGATTATAGTAATGGTCCTCGTTCTTCAGCGCGCCCTGGCGGTACATGCCAACGAGCTCCTTGATGGCGTCTTCCACGGTGTATTTCGGGCGGAAGCCGGTCGCCAGCAGCTTATCGGAGTTGATGCGGTAGGAGCGTGGATCGTTCGAGGGCGTGACAAGAATCTCCGCGTTGACGTGCTCGGCCACCATTGCAGCGATCTGCCGTATGCTCAAATTCTCAAAGCCCGCATTATAGACCCCGGTGTGTTCGGGATGGTCGAGCAGGAAAATGTAGAGATCGGTGATGTCCTGGATATGGATATTGGGTCTGGTCTGCTCGCCGCCGAACACGGTAATCCTGCCATTCGCCAGCGCCTGCATCGTGAGCATGTTTACTGACACGTCGAGTCGCATGCGTGGAGAAAAGCCGCAAACCGTCGCGGGGCGCACGATCTGCACCACCATGTCGTCCGCATAGGACAGGACAATTCGTTCGCCGCACATCTTGGTTTTGTTATATTCCGACAACGGAAACAGTTCGAGATCCTCCGTCACCTGCGGCTCGTCGTTGATCCCGTAGACGCTGCCCGAGGACGCGTAGATGAAGCGCGTTATGCCACGCCGCCTGGCGCGATCCGCAAGCTGCATCGTCGCGAGACAGCTGATCTCCCAGGTCAGCTTTGGATCGAGATCGCCGCATGGGTCGTTGGCGACACTGGACAGATGAATAATCGCGTCGATACCCGTCAAATCGATCTCGTCGATATTGCGGACATCGCCCCTGATCACGGTCAGCGCCGGATGCTCCGGCAGAAAATTTCCGAACCACTGAATGTCGAAAGCAACAACCTCATGCCCGCGCGCAATCAGCTTGGGTACGAGCACGCTTCCTTTGTAGCCGCACCCGCCCGTCACCAAGACCTTCATCGATTCGTCCTATTCCGCATTGCCGGCGGTATTCTACGAGCCTATCGGAACCGTCGTCGCCGGCCCGCGCCATGCCTGGTCGAGATATCCACTTACCTCAGCGGCAATCCATCCGTTCCCGGTATCTACCAGCGGGATGCGCGCCGGCGCAAGTGGTTGCGGCACGCGCACTCGGGCTGTGGTGCCGCTCACGCGCCAAGGCGGGCAGCGCTCGGCTGATAGGTTTTGTTGGCGCGCGCCAGGCTCTCCGGGCTGCCAATATCGCGGTGATAACCCCGATGCTCCAAGGCCAGAATTCGGCCCAGAAAGGCCGGGATCACCTCGGTGGACAGATCAACGACCGGCCTGCTGAAACCAGCGATCCACTCGACGACTTCCGGCTCGAAGATGTACACGGCGCCATTGGCCAGATTGCCGGGTGGATTGGGCACTTTCTCGTGGAACTGCCGAACGACACCTTGTGAATCGAGTTCCAGAATGCCGCACTCCTCGGGTATTTCCGCTCGGAAGGACAGCATGGTGATCGCGCAACCGGACGGACGTGCCGCATGTGCCCGCTGCATCGCGCTGGCGTCGAAATCGGTCAGATTGTCGGCATGCGCTACCATGAATGCACCCGAGCCGAACCAGTGACGGTTGGCCAGCACCGTGCCGCCGGTGCCCAGCAGCTCGGTTTCGTGTGCCAAATCCACGCGATCACGCCAGCGTGATGCGGTGTGGAACGCCTCGACCTGTTCTGCCAGATAGGAGGTGTTCACCAGCAGTCGCTCCATGGGAGCCGGCAACAGCAGGTCGAACCAGTAATCCAGCAGCGGTCGCCCGTGGATGGGAACCAGGCATTTCGGCAGCCGATCAGTGATGGGGCGCAAGCGTGTCCCGAGGCCGGCGGCGAGCAGCAGAGCCCGCATCAGGAGTTGTGACCTGCGTCGGGCGCCTGGATTTCGGACACCAGATCCGTCGCGGTCAGCGGGATGTTGCCGACGCGGGAGACCTGGCACGCGGCGGCGAGGGAGCCAAGATAGGCGCTGCGCCAGACATCGACACCGACACACAAAGCCATCGACGCGCAGGTGAAGAAACTGTCGCCGGCGCCGGCCACATCTTTCGGCGCGGTGTTGAACGCAGGCAGCCGGTCGGTCCGATACGTTCCGCCATCAAGGGCGTGAAGCAAAATCCCTTCGGCGCCCAGAGTAACGATGACATTCTCGGCGTCTGATTTCTGCTGCAGGCGTTCGGCCAGCACAACCAGGCCCGAATCGGGATCCTGCATCGCGAGCCGCGCCTCGCGCTCGGTCGGCGTCACCAGCCGCATGCCGCGGAAACGCGAGACATCGCTGAGCTGAGACGAGGCCTGGCTGTCAGCGGCCATCATCACGCCGCGCCGCGCCGCTTCCGCCACGATTGCATCGACTACCGGCTGCGGCAGACAGCCATAGTTGAAATCGGCGAATAGCATCAGGTCGGTGGTCTGTAACAGCGTCCCGACCGACTCGACCATCTGGCGCCCGGTTTCCCGCTCCACGGCATGCTGCCGCAGATGGTTCACGCGCAGCAGCGTCTTGCCCTGGGCGCGGAAGCGTTGCTTCAGGCTGGTGGGTCGCGTCGGGTCGGTGAACGCACAGGCGGTGACGCCGAATTTGTCGAGTTTTGTGCGTGCGAAATCGGCGCGCTCGTCGTCACCCAATACCGTCACGAAGGTGACCTTGGCGCCCAGGCCGCTGGCATGTGCCGCAACGATCCCGGCGCCGCCCAGGAAGATCTTGCTCTCGATCGGCGTCACCACGATCGTTGGATCTTCCTGTGACATGCCGAGAGGATCGCAGGATATGTATTCGTCCAGGATGACGTCGCCGATCACCAGCACGCGCAACCCGTCGAAGCGTGGCAACACTGCCGGCAGGTCGGCGATGCGGAACCCGTGACGGGCGGGATAGTCCTGCGGCTTGATGACGGGGGAGTAATCGGTGGCAAAATACTCCCGGTGCAGCAGATCCAGCGAGGAGAACCGTGCCTCGCCGGAGCTGAACAGCAGCAAGCCGCCATAGTCGGCAAGCGCGGCCTTCTCAGGGTTGTCAAGCGACTCGTACTCCTTGCCTTTCACCACGAACTGCGGGCGCAACGCGCGGATGTAGTCCACAGGCGGCCCGTCAAGCAGCACGGCAAAATCGACATTCGAGATCGCACGCACCGCCTCAAGACGCATGGAAGCCGGGAGGGAAACGCCGCGCCACCCATCGGGCAGCACGCCCACGACAACGATATCTCCCACGTCCGCCGCGAATTTCAGCAGGCGCAAGTGGCCAGGATGAAGTATATTGAAAATACCCGAGACGAACGTGATCCGCTTGCCGCCGGCAGCGCGTGCGTGGATTGCCCGCACGCTGCCGGCCGCTGTACCAACCTCATTGGCAGGCGCCGCGGACGATCCGTTCATTGCGCGGCATTCTCCGTACGCTCCACGCAGAGCGCGAACAGATAATGCGCCATCTTATGATAGCCAGTATGCACCACCTCGTCGTTCATGCTGAACATGAACACGTTATGGAAAAAGTGCTTCAGCGATGTCTCGAGCTCCGGCATCGTCTTGCAGTTGATGTGGCCTGCTCGGCTCTGGGGCGAGGCGTACGCCTGGGATTCCAAGCTCGGCATGCCGATGATGACCGCGCCATGCGGCGCCAGCGCGCCGCAGATCTTCGCTAACACCTCATGCTCGCGCGCAGGCGGAATGTGCTCGAGTACGTCGAGCGAATAGATCCCGTCATATTGGCCTTCAAGCGGATCATTAAGGAGATCCAGCACCCGCGCCTCGTAACGCCATTTCTGCTTCATTCGAGCCTTGGCATCGGCAATGAACAGCGGATCGAAATCCGTCACGGTGAGTTTTTCGACGGTTTGCAGCACGATCGGCGCATTAAAGGCGTCGCCGCAGCCAAGTTCCAGGACGTTGCGCCGCCCTGCGAACATTTTGGAGACGAACTTGTAGCGCGCCATCGAGAACAGGAACCGCCGCGGATCGTCGTGCCATTCCCAGTTCTTTAGAACCCCCAGCGTTGTCGGGCCGATTTGACGCTGAACATCGAACCCCGGCTGATTCACGGGATCGCGTGTGACCATGTCGCCACTGTCCATCGCTCGGACTCCTCGATAACGGAACGGTCGATCGCCTGATGCAAGCCTGGACCGCCAGAGCCCGGCCGCTCCTAGCGGTTAGGCGGCCGTGTGGGAAGGCGCCGCGTCGAGCGTGAGGCCCATGGCCCCCCTCATTCGGCGCCATAGCATAGTGTGGCCCAACCGTACCAACGAGATTGGATGCAGCCGCAGGGTTAGCCAACTGAGTGCGGCAGTCCGGCGCACGCGCGAAGGCAGGCGCTGGAACAGGCTGAGACACCGGGCATCAAGTTGTCCGCCCAGTGCAAGAGAATTGATCAACACCGAGTCGTAGTCACGCTCTGTGATGGCGAGTCGTCCGGAGGAGAACCGCGCACGGCGTGCGAAGACCTCGCTGTAGCCGGGGGGAAACACCGAGCCCTCATCGCGCCGCACGCGCTCGCAGCAGACCGCAATCAGCTCCGCCAGCTTCTCCGGATCCAAGGAGGTGCTGCGCGAATAACTCCGGGCCTGGACGTGCCACGTCCCCAGCACATGCGGAACGAACACGAAACCCGACATCAATGCGATGCGGCGGGCCAGGAAGCTGTCACAGAACGATCCAACGCTTGGGTCGAAGCCGCCCGCGGCAAGCATCGCCTCACGCCGGACGATGGTCACGACGGAAAGCACCCAATTGTCGATATGTCGCAGCAGAGTCGCGGTCTCGACGGCAGAGAAGAACTTCTCACGGATCGCCGGCGCCACGGCCGGTCGGATGCCCAGGACGCGACCATCCTCATCCATCACGCGGGCCTCGGCGCAGGCCAGGCCAGCCGATGGCGCGCGCTCCAATGCCGCGAGAACCGTTTCGATGAGAGACGGATCTGTCTCGTCGTCCGCCGCGCCGCAGTAGATTGCATCGCCCGTGGCCGCCCTGACGCCTACATTCAGGGCGCCGACCGCTCCAAGGCGCCGCTCGTTCTGCAGGAGGCGGAGCTGCGGCAACTGCGTTTGAAAGCCCCGGATCACCTCGACACTGTTGTCGGTCGATGCGTCGTCCACCAGAATAATCTCGTCAGGTTGACGATGCTGGTTGGCTATGGCCCCGAGACTTCGCGGCAACAATGCCGAATGGTTCCGATTCGGAATTACGACCGTCAGCCGCAAGTGGGCCTCCTTTTGAGCCACGCGCAAAGTGCCGGAACCAGCGCTCGGGGGACAACGCCCCCTCGAATTCCCGGATGTTGACGTGTCACGCTAGCCGCAACCCGGCCTGCGAGCAAGGGCTGGCCGCGTCTTGGCGCAATTGCATGCGGCTCCAACCTGCCTGGGCCACCGATGCGAACGGTGGGTGCGGCGGCAATGCGGACGTGTCGGGGGCGAACAATCCGGTGCAGGAAACCGTATGCCACCAGCAGTTGCGTGCGCTGCGGCGGATCGAGCGGACCCAGACTAACGGCTTGTTCGAAAACAATCGAATCGGTTGCACGGTCGAACAAGCCCTGAGCCTTTGTCTTGATCGGCAGCTTTGTCGGCGTGCTGACGCAGTTATTTGCCGACGCTGCCTAAGCCGCGACACTCGTTCGCGCCGGCTCGGCGTGAACGCAGCGACGATCATGGGGATCGACGGCGGCACGCGATTCAGCCAGCGCCCAACCCAACAACAGGAAGAACCAGCCGCCGAGCGGCATCGACGTGAACGCCGTGCTGGATTGAACCGGCCAGAGGTGCACAAATATCGTGGCGAACAGCCCCACGCGCAGCGGATACGGCTGATGCCATAAGCCGCGTGCCAGCGGCGCCAGCCAGGCGAGCGCCAATGCCGAGAACAGTACCAGACCAATCACGCCGCTATCATCGAGCGCCTCCAGATAGATATTGTGTGGATGGTCCCAGCAGATCGCGGCACCACCGCCATTGGAGACCTTGTGGTCGAACGTCGGCCGGAAATAGATTGGCTCGGGACAGCCGGTACCGAAACCTTCAAACCCCAGGCCGGTCGTCGGGTTGCGCAGTCCGATCTCAAATGCCCGAGTGTAGAGTTCGCCGTACGCGCTGGTGGGAAAATCCTCGATGATCCCGGTGGCTCGCACCACCAGGTGGGTGTAGGTGGGCGGCGAAATCACGATCAGACCAGGGATCAGAATGCAGACGCCGGCAGCAATCGCCAACAGAGCTGGACGCAGCCGCGGCAGCAGCAGGCCTGCCACCGCGAGGCCGAACACTGCCTGTAATACCGGGACGGTCTGGCTGATCAGCATCAGGATCGCCAATGCCAGCAGCAATAAAGCGCCACCGCCGAGTTTCGCCGTAATGCTCGGCCGGGCGTAGAGCCGCGCCAGCACCGGCACCACAACGGGCAGCAGCAGACGCGTCAGTGGCGCCGCGGCACGTGCCTTGTCGAACGGGCCGGTCAGTACGGTACCCCAGGCGATCTTCGCACCATACAGGTTGCGTCCGGTCAGCCATTGCAGCAGCGATTGCGCCTCGATGTAGATGACGGCCGCGGCCAGCAGCCCGTACAACCAGCGGCGCGCCATGGCGTCGCGCAACACCGCGTGCTCCAGGGCCGCAACAAACAACAGGAATCGCACGGTGACGACGGCCTGCACCGTTGAGTTCAGGCCACCTTCGCCCAGTCCAAGCGCTGGCAGTGGCAAAGAGCAAATCACCAGCCATATCCACCAGGCACCGCCGATCCGCAGCCAGCGCGTATGCAGCCAGCCCCAGTCGTGCCGCAGGGCGGAGCGGGCAAGGAAACAGCAATCGGCGACGCCGACCGCGACCTCGGCGATGCCATGAGCATGCAGCAGCAAGAGGGGCAAGAGCAGTACCGCGCAAAGCGCGGTGCGGTCGAGAACAAGGACGGCGGTCATGCGGCGGCAGTTTCTGCCGGCTGGGCGAAACGGGGTCAACCCCGCGCCATGACGTGCCCGGGGCGATCCCGGTGCTCCGGCCTCGCGAATATCAGCCGGTCCCACGTGACGCCTGGCCGGCGCAGCAGACTGTCCTGGCGCCGCCAATGCCGGATGCAGTGCAGGCCCTGCGTCCCGGCCAGCGCAATCGTTTCCTCAGGCGTCACCTCGAACATGCGCCGCCCGGCCGGCACGGGCCCATGGCGCAGCGACAGCATCATCACGCCGCCCGGCCGCACCAGCGCCGCGACGCGCGGCATCGCCTGTCGCCGCTGCTGCGCGTCCAGATGCATCCAGACGGCGGTCAGCATGACGATGTCGAACGTCTGGCCGCGCGCGAACAACACCGCGAGTTCCGGCAGGCTGTCGTCCAGCCAGGCGATATCCGGCGACTCGTGCAGCGCCATGGCGTGGCGGCGCAGCGCCGCGGTCGGCTCGACGGCGGTCACCCGGTAGCCGAGCGCGGCGAAGCCAGCCGCGTCCCGGCCGGTGCCGGCGCCGATATCGACGACATCGGCCGGCGGTGGCGGCATCAGCGGCAGCACGGCGCGGTGCACGTCGGCGAAGGCGACGCTTTCATATTGCCGCACCAGGGCGTCCGCCTCGTCCGCATAACCCTCGGTGCCGCTTGGCGCCGTCATGATCCTGCTCCGATACGATGACGAGATCGGCACGATGGCGCCGCGACGGCGCTGCGTCCGCCAGGCGGCGGCGCAAACCCGTCCGTGGCGCGGTGCGAGCAGGCGCCGCGGAAAGCGGGATTGCAAGACGCGGTCCGGACAACCATCCCGCCGCACATGCTGCACGACGCGCGGCCGGCGATCCGGACGGTCATCGCTGTTCCCGTGCCGTAACGAGGCCGCCGCGTAGCCAGGCCACGCCGGCAGCCAGGCCGTGCGACCAGCTATTGCCCTGCCGCGCCGGACGCGGAACCATGCACGCGCGATCCGGGGAGGACGAAAGCCATGGTCGATCTGCTGCTGCGCGGCGATACGGTGGTGACGCCGCAGGGCGTCGGTGCGTTCGATGTGGCCATCGCGGGGGAAAAGATCGTCGCGGTGGCGGCGCAGGGCAGCCTGCCTGCCGGCGACGGCACGAAGCTGATCGACGCGACCGGAAAAATCGTGATGCCCGGCGGCATCGATCCGCACGTGCACTGCAAGTGGTTCCTGCCCAATCCGGACGGCAGCGCCGGCCTGACCGATCCGCCGGACGTGGTCGGCCGCGCCGCGGTGCATGGCGGCACCACCACCATGATCGACTTCACCCGCGCCAACCAGGCACCGAAGCTGCAGGACGCCATTGCGTTGCGCGAGGCGGACTGGAAGGGCCACTGCGCCTGCGACTACGCGCAGCACATCATGGTGGAAGGCGCGCTGCCGATCGACCTGCCACCGCAACTCGCGGAAGCGATCCAGGCGGGTTTTCCCACGGTGAAGATCTTCACCACCGACATCACGCCCAGCCGCAAGGGGCGCATGGTGGATTTCGGCGACATCTGGGAAGTGTTCCAGGTGCTGGCGGCAAATCGCGGCCTCGGCGTGATCCACTCCGAGGACAATGACATCGTGATGCACATGTACGGCAAGCTGATCCGCGAGGGCCGGACCGGCTTCGAGAACATGGCCGAGGTGCACAACACGCTGTCGGAAGACATCTCGTTTCGCCGCGTGATCCGCCTGGCCGAGAAGGTCGCCGGCACGGCGCTGTATATGATGCACACCAGCGCCGCGTCCGGCGTCGCCGCGATCCGCGAGGCACGCGCGCGCGGGGTGCCCATTTATGGCGAGTCGCTGCACCAGTACATGCTGAAGACCAGCGAGGATTATAAAAAGCCGCGCGGCCAGATCTGGCACACCTATCCGTCGCTGAAATCCGCCGATGACCAGGCCGCGCTATGGTCCGGCACGCTGGACGGCAGCATCAACTGCGTCGCAACCGACGAAATCTGCTGCACGTTGGCCAAGAAGCTGCAAGGCGCGCGGATCGACGACACGACCGGCGGCAATGCCGGCGTCGAGCCGCGCGTCGCGCTGATGTACACCGAGATGGTGGGCAAGCGCGGCTATGCATTGAGCCGCTATGTGGACCTGGTCTCCACCAATGCGGCGAAGATCATGGGCCTCTATCCGCGCAAGGGCGCGCTGGCGGCAGGATCGGATGCCGATATCTGCGTGCTGGATCCCGCGGACAAGCGCGTGATCCGCGCCGAGGACCTGCACGAGACCGATTACACGCCGTGGGAAGGCCACAGGATGGAAGCCTGGCCGTGCCTGACAATCCTGCGCGGCAAGGTGGTGGTCGAAAACGGCACCTGGAAAGGCGCGCTGACCGACGGCAGGTGGCAGCCGCGCAAGGTGGCTGCCGAGATGTTTGCTGGGCCGAAGCTGTAGGCTGTGGGCCGCAAGCGGCAGCGTGACGGCACCAGGGCGATCGTGGTGCTGCAAGTGCGAATCGCCTTTGCCTGGGTGACGGCGTGAATGCAGATCGGCCCGGATTGGGTATCGGACCGGTAACGTATCGGCCCCGCGGCGTATCGGCCCCGCGCCGCACCGGACCGGACCGGCATCGATCCACCGCGTCCCGCAACGACAGCAAATAACCGCCAAGGAACGTCCCATGCCCGAGGCCCTGACCGACCGCACAGGCGCCCAAATCGAACAGCCCGTCTCGCTGCCCGCTGGCAACGCCTTGTTCGGCAGCGACGTCGTCGCCGACACGCTGCGCGCGCTGGACATCCCGTTCATCGCGCTGAATCCCGGCTCCAGCTATCGCGGCCTGCACGACAGCCTGGTGAACCACCTCGGCAACCGCGCGCCGCAGATGCTGCTGTGCCTGCACGAGGAGCATGCCGTCGCGATCGCCCACGGCTATGCCAAAGTCACCGGCAAGCCGATGGCCGCCGCCGTGCACGCCAATGTCGGGCTGATGCACGCCACCATGGCGATCTTCAACGCCTGGTGCGACCGCATCCCGATCATCGTGCTGGGCGCCACCGGCCCGGTCGACGCGCCAAAGCGCCGGCCCTGGATCGACTGGATCCACACCGCGCGCGACCAGGGCGCACTGGTGCGCCCCTACACCAAGTGGGACGACCAGCCCGCCTCGCCCGAGGCTGCCCGCGAGGCGCTGCTGCGCGCAGCCTGGCTCGCTACCACGCCGCCATGCGGACCGGTCTACATCAACCTCGACGTCGGCATGCAGGAAGCGCCGCTGACCGAGCCGGTGCCGCCGCTGGACGCCGCCCGCTGCGTTCCGGCCATGCCGCCCGTCCTGCCCGACCCCACCACACTCGCCCAGGCCGCCGCCATGCTGCGCACCGCACGCCGGCCCCTCATCCTGTTCGGCCGCTGCTCCCGCCGCGAGGACGACTGGGCCAACCGCATCGCGCTCGCGGAAGCGCTGAACGCGCGCGTACTCACCGACATGAAGCTCGCCGCGGCGTTCCCCACCGACCATCCGCTGCACGCCGCGCCTCCCGGCACCTTCGCCGGTCCCGAGGCGACCAGGGCGCTGGCCGAGGCCGACGTGGTGCTGAGCCTCGGCTGGGTGGACCTGGCCGGCACGCTGCGCCCGGCCGGGACCGCGGCAAAGACTATCTGCGTGTCGCTCGATCACCAGGTGCACAACGGCTGGAGCATGGACTACCAGGGCCTGCCCCCCGCCGACCTGTTCCTGGCCGCCGACACCGATGCCACGGTCGCCGCGCTGTGCGCGCTGCTGCCGGCGCCGGCGCAGCGCATGGCAGCAAGGCCGTGGCCGGACATGGCGTTCGAACCCGGCCCCATCGCCGTGCCGCAGATGGCGCAGACGCTGCGGCACGCGCTCGGCACGCGGCCGGCATCGCTGCTGCATGTCTCGCTGTCCTGGAACGCCGCGGCGTGGCCGTTCCGCGGGCCGCTCGACTATTTCGGCGCGGATGGCGGGGCGGGCATCGGCGCCGGCCCGGGCGTCGCGGTCGGCGCAGCGCTGGCACTGCGCGGATCGGGGCGGGTGCCGGTCGCGGTATGCGGCGACGGCGATTTCCTGATGGGCGTCACCGCGCTGTGGACCGCGGTGCATTACGGCATCCCCCTGCTCATCGTGGTCGCCAACAACCGCTCGTTCTTCAATGACGAGCTGCACCAGGAGCGCGTCGCGCGCGCCCGCAACCGGCCGGTGGAGAACCGCTGGATCGGCCAGCGCATCGGCGATCCCGAAATCGATCTCGCGCGCATGGCCGAGGCACAGGGTGCCCGGGGATTCGGCCCGGTGACCGCAGCGGACGACATGGCAAAGGTATTCGCGCAGGCGATCGACGCGGTGGAGAACGGCGCCGTCGCCGTCGTGGATGTGCGGGTGGCGCCGGGCTACGCGCCGGCGGCAACGGCGGCGCTGCTGCGGGGCTAGGCCGTCACCCGCAACTGCCGGCCAGGCGCTGCGCGTTCGTGCCGCTGGCAAACTGACACACCGCGGCGCCGCACCGCGCCGCCTTCACCTTGTCTCGAAACGAGTCTAAAATCGCATACCGACGCATGATTCAGATCAAGGCGACCCGTGCGATCGGATGGCAGCCTTTCCCAGGGATGGTCCGAACGGAGGAGGCAGGCGTGGCACGACAGGCGATTTTGCTCCCCGGAGCGGCGGTGATCGCGGCCACCGATTTCGGTCCGGTGATCTGCGGCCAACTGGGGATCGTAACCGGCCGCATGCCGGGAAGGCGGCTGCCATGGCGGCGGGCGGCCTATGCCTGCACCTTCCTCGGCGGAATCAGCGTCGCCGCGACGCGCCGGCAGATCATTCCGCATGATCACGGCCACAGCCGGGGGATGCTGGAAGACCCGCTCTGGTTTCTCCACACAAGGGGCGCCGTCATGAGGAGCAATCGCAGCATCGCCGCGGACCTGCGCCGGCCGGAGGGTTAGCCCACCGCCTGCCCGGGCCGGGCCGCCTATCCCTACCATCCGCCGGTGCCCGGCCGCGCCGCCTGTCCCGGCCACCTGCCTGCTCCGGACCGCGTCGTATATCCCGGTCGCCCGCCGGTCTCAGGCCGCGCCGCGAGCCGCCACCGCCTGCCCCGCGCGAATATCCAGCCGCCGCCCGCTGAAGCCGTGCGCGGCCGCCGAGTGGCTGGCCAGCAACACCGTCCGGCCCAGCGCCAGCCGGCGCAGGCTCTCCAGCACCTCGGCCTCGGTGGCCGGGTCCAGATGCGCGGTCGGCTCGTCCAGCAGCAGCAGCGGCGCATTCTTCAGGAACGCCCGCGCGATCGCCACCCGCTGCGCCTGGCCGCCGGACAGGCCGTAGCCACCCTCGCCAACGTCCGTATCCAGCCCCCGCGGCAGCGCGGCGGCGAACTCGGCCACCCGCGCCGCGCGCGCGGCCTCGTCGACTTCGTCATCGGTCGCTTCCGGCCGCCCGAAGCGGATGTTGTCGCGGATCGAGCCGGAGAACAGTACCGGGCGCTGGCCGATCCAGGCGGTGAGGCGGGACAGCGCCTGCGGCACGAGGTCGGTGATGTCGGCGCCGTTGATCGTCACCCGGCCGCTGTCGGGGCGGATGAAGCCTAGCAGAATCTCGATGCAGGACGACTTGCCTGCGCCGGAGGGGCCGGCCAGCACCAGCGTCTCGCCGGCGGGGATGCGGAAGCTCAGGCCGTCCAGCGCGGGACCGCGCGAGGGATCCCAGGTCAGGCGGACATTCTCGAACGCCACGGTCACGCCCTGGGCGGCGACGGTGCGGATCTCGCGCGGCGGCGCGGGGGCGGCGGCGGGGGGCAGCGCGATCAGCGACTCCGCCGCGCCGGTGGCGTGCAGCCGGTCCTGATACGCGGCGGCGAAGGTGCGCAGCGGGGCGAAGAACTCCGGCACCAGCAGCAGGCAGAACAAAGCGAGGCCGGGATGTGCGAGGTGGCCCGCCACCAGCGCCAGGCCGTAGCGGATTGCCAACACCACCAGTGCGGCGGCGGCGGCCAGATCCAGCGTGGCGGAGGACAGGAACGCTACCCGCAGCACCCGCATGGTGCGCGCGCTGAGTTCGGCGGCGGCGGCGGCCAGCGCCTGCGCCTCGGATTCGGCGCGGCCGAGCAGTACGATGGTGGCGATGCCGCGCACCCGGTCGAGGAAGCGTGCCTGCAGCCGGGTCATGGCGATGAACTGGTTGCGGCTGGCCGCGGCGGCGCCGATGCCGGCCACCGCCATGCCGACCGGCACCAGCACGCCCGCCAGCAGCAGCACCAGGGCGGCGAACGGACTGGCCCACAGCGCCGCCAGCAGCACCAGGACGGGGCCGGCAATTGCGAAGGTGGAAGCGGGAATCCAGCTTGCGTACAGCCCGTGCAGCGCCTCGACCCGGTCCACCACGATGGCGGCGAGGTCGCCGGAATGCCGCCCGCGCAGCAGCGCCGGTCCGGCATGCAGCAAGCGGGTCAGCGCGTCGGTGCGCAGCCGGCGGCGGGAGGCGGCGCCGGCATTGAAGGCGGCGGCCTCGGCGGCATAGGTCAGGCCGGCGCGCACAAGCGCGGCGATGGCGAAGCCGGCGAGCAGCGGCATGGGGCGCCCGGCGGCGCCATAGCCGCCGGGATGTCGCGTCAGTGCATCGGCAAGCAGGAACGCAACGCACCAGGCCTGGCCGACTGCCAGCACGGTGCCCGCCAGCGACAGCAGCAGCACCGGCCGCGCCGCCTTGCCGCCGGCCCGCTGCTCTCCACGCAGCCACGCGCGGGCCGCCTGCTTGCTGTGCGCCGCTTCCATGTCCCGCGGACTTAAACCAGCGGGTCCGTCATGCACAGTGCGCCGAGGTTAAAACCCGGCAACGCGGGTCCCGTCACGCCAGGCCCGTTCATCCGCCGTTAAGCGTTGCGGCCGATAGTGGTGGCTGGGCCGAGACGGCCGAGCCCGCCACCGGAAGGGTGATGCCATGCTGCGACTGAACCGGGTGCCCATCGCCCTGCGCATCGTTGGCGCGGGTGGACCTGGCGCTGGACGCGCTGACGGCGAGGATGCCGCGCGCGGCGGCGTAGATGGCAGGCCGAGGCCGGCGGCGCGGCGTTCAGTGCATCACGTCGCCGCCGTTCGGCGACAGGCAGGCACCGACATAGAACCCGCCCTGCGGACCGGCGAGCAACAGCGCCGTGGCAGCGATCTCCTCCGGGCGGCCAAAGCGGTGCACCGGCAGCGCATCGATGAACGCCTGGCGGTCGGCGGGGTCCATCGTCGCGGTCAGGTCGGTCTCGATCGGTCCTGGCGCGATGGCGTTGACGCGCACGCCGCGCGGTGCCGCCTCCCACGCCAGGGCACGGGTGAACCCCATGATAGCCGCTTTCGCGGCGGAATAGACCGTACTGTTCACCGCGCCTTTCAGCCCGCGCTGCGACGCCACGTTGATGATGCAGCCACGGCCGCGCGCTGCCATGTCGGGATAGACCGCCTGCGCCATGAAGAACATGCCCTTCAAATGCACGGCGACGATGCGGTCGAATTCGGTCTCGCTGTAATCCTCGAATCGCTTGCGGATGTTCATGCCGGCGTTGTTGAACAGGATGTCGGGCGGGCCGAAGGCGGCGGCGGCTTCGGTGGCGAAGGCACGGGTGGCGACGATATCCGCCACATCGAGCGAGCGATGCATGGCACGGCGGCCGAGCGCCTTGATCTCGGCCGCCGTCGCGTCGGCCCGGGCGTTGTCGTTGAGGTGGCAGAAGGCGATGTCGGCGCCCTCGGCCGCGAACGCCAGGGCGGTGGCACGGCCGATGCCGCGCGATCCGCCGGTGATCAGCGCGATCTGTCCTGCGAGTTGCATGAATACCCCCCTCTGCCTGCCGGCCGTCGGATTTACACGGTGAAACCGAGCTCCTTGCAGTGACGCTGCGCTGCTTGCGGCGACACTGAATCAGCGCACCCTGAACTCCGCCAGCGATTCGAAATTCGGATCGGCACCGATGCCGGGCACATCCGGCGGGCTCACGGTGCCGTCGGAATTCAGCCGCAGGGTGTGGTGATAGATGCGGCCCCACATCGGATCGACCGTGTCGCGGTAGAATTCCAGGATCAGGCCGTTGCTGATCGCTGCCACCAGGTGCACGTGGATGTCCTGCGAGCCGTGCGGCGCGATGTCCAGGTCGTGCGCCTGCGCCAGCGCCGCCACTTTCATGAACTCCGTGACGCCGCCCAGCACCTTCGCATCGGCATTCAGGATCGCGGCGCAGTCGTTGCGGATCAGGTCGCGGAAGCCGTAGCGGGTGTATTCGTTCTCGCCGGTGGCGATCGGAATGGACGTGGCCTGCGCCAGGCGGCGATGGCCGTCGTAATCGTCCGGCATCACCGGTTCCTCGAACCAGAAGATGTCGTATTGCTCCATACGTTTGGCGATCTGGATCGCCTCGTAGGCGCGATAGGCGCAGTTGGCATCGACCATCAGCTTCACGTCGGGGCCGATCGCCTCGCGCGCGGTGCGGACGCGGGCCACGTCGTCGGCGATGGAGACGCCGCCGATCTTCATTTTCACCGCCTTGGCGCCCATGCGGAGATTGGCCTCCATCTCCTGCGCCAGTTCGCGCAGTCCCTTGCCTTCCTCGTAGTAGCCGCCGGCGATGTAGGTGGGCACGCGGTCGCGGAAGCCGCCGAGCAATTTGTACAGCGGCAGGCGCGCGTATTTCGCCCGGATGTCCCACAGGCCGATATCGATCGCGGCGATCGCGCGCGTGGTCAGCCCACGGCGGCCGATCAGCTTCGGCACCCACAGCATGTGCCAGAGCCGTTCGACATCGATCGGGTCCTCGCCGATCAGCAGCGGCGTCAGGTGTTCTATCGTGGCCTGCTCGATGCCGCCGGCGCCGCCAAGGCCGATGCCGGTGATGCCGTCGTCGGTTTCGATCTCCACCACGGCGAAATTCACGTGGGTGTAGGTGTGCTTGCCGTTGGCGATCGGCTTGTGGCGGGGCCAGCGGTATTCGCGGGTGCTGATTTTGGTGATTTTCATGGACGAGTCCTCCAGCCCGTCTGACGTAGCACGGCCTCATCGCTCCGGGGAGGCCGACCAGGGTGGCAGGTTGCCGGTGCGCGTTGGTGCATGACGCTGGCAAAATCCGCGGCCGAGCGCAGCGGTGGCGCGACAAGGTGATTTTGACCCCGCAGAATCGAATCCGGACAACAATCGAACCGATGCATCGGCCGGTCGGCAGTGAACATCGGCGGCCCTCGCCTCAACCTGCTCACCAGCCCGAATCACCGTGTCGAGCTTCGCAGGCTTTCGTATTCGACCATCGGCCAGCCATGCTGCATGAACCGCGCGCACTCCCGCATGCCGATGCTGCCGAGCACGATGCGCGAGGCGAAATTGCTCTCGCGCGCCACCGCGATGATGCGGGGCAGGGCGGCTTCGTCATGACCGAAGCGCAGCGCCGCGCCGGCCGCTTCGCGTGCCAGGCCCCGCCCCTGCCCATCCGGCCAAAGCGCAAAGCGCAATGCCACGCCGCGGCCGTCCGAACGCCGCTCCAGGCCGGTGATCCCGGCGAACCGGTTATTGTAGGCCTCGCGGATGGTCCAGATGCCGAAGCCGTCGGCCCCCCAGGACAGCACTTCCTGCGCCAGTTCCTCCTGCGTCTGGGCCGGCGTGCGCACCCCACCGAGCATCACTGCGAAAACACGCGGGTCGGCCTTGATGGCGATCAGGTCGCGCAGGTCTGCCCCGTTCACCGGCGTCAGCACCAGCCGCGGCGTGCGCAGGCTCCAATGCGGGATCATGGCGCCATTCCCACGCCGCGGCCGTCCGCAGCAGGCGAGCCGGTCTCAGGTGCGGCCGGCTGCCCACCGCCCGGGGCTGCGCAGTGCGCCGGGAGCAGCCCCGCGTGGCAGAGTGAGTCCCGCGCAACGCCGGCCGGCCGGTCAATTCCGGTAGCTGTCGTCGATCGCGTCGAGCATGCGAAGATACGCGGGCCATTCAGCCGATGCCCGCCCCCTGTCATGCTGTTCGTACTGCGCCGCGACATGCTCGCAAATCTGCGTCGGGATCTCCGAGAGTTCGGCGCCGGTCGCCTCCATCATCAACTGGATCTTCGCCGCGCGCACCAACTGCTTCATCAGGCTGAACGCCTCGCGCGCGGTGACGCCGACGGTGGTGACGCCATGATGCCGCATGATCAGCGCACGGTTTTTCCCCAGCGCCGCGGTGATGCGTTCGCGCTCGTCGAAGCTGTCGGTGATGCCCTCATACTCATGATAGCCGACGCGGTTGTAGAACCGCATCGCATCCTGCGACAGCATGCGCAGGCCGTGCTTGAGGCCGGAGATCGCGACGCCTTCGTCGGGGTGCACGTGCGCCGAGCAATTCACGTCCGGCCGCGCGCGCAGCACGCCGCTGTGCAGGGTGAAGCCGGGGCGGTTGACGCCGGCCCGCTCGTCGAGGTCGTCATCCATGCTGACTTCGACCAGGTTTGACGCGGTCACCTCGGTATACAGATGCTCGTGGCGCTTGATCAGGAAATGCCGCGGGTTCGACGGGCAACGCATGGCGGCGTGATTGAAGATCACGTCGCCCCAGCCGTGATGGGCGAGCAAGCGATACACGGCGGCGAGATCGACGCGGGCCTGCCAGTCGGCGTCGGTCATGGCGGCGGGGGCGGTCTCGATGTCCATCGGGCGGGGTCCTCCGGTTGGCGCTTTTGTGCGGTGTAGCGGGTCGGCCGGGTGCACGGCAATCGGCTGGTGCCAGCGAAGCCCGGGCACGCGGGCTTGCGGGCCCGGCGTACGCAGCCATCGCGTAAACAAATCCGGCGTAAGGCGGCAGGGCCCAGGCGCATCAGGAGTTGGCCGTCTTCCCCCGTCATCCTACCTTAACGCGATGATCGAGTTCGTCACTGCTCCCGCCTCGCTTCCCGCCGACCAGCGCGTCTACGCGGTCGGCGACGTGCACGGCTGCTTCGAACGCCTGGTCGCCATGCACGAGCAAATCGCCGCCGACCTGGCGGAACGGCCGGTCGGGCAGGCGGTGCTGATCCATCTCGGCGATTTCGTCGACCGCGGGCTGGAAAGCGCCCAGGTGGTCGAGTGGCTGGTCGCCGGGCCGCCGGTGCCGGTGCAGCAGGTCGTCAACCTGATGGGCAACCACGAGCACATGATGCTGGCCGCGCTGGCCCAGGCGGACGCCGAGGCCGCCGACCTGTGGATGCGCAACGGCGGGGCGGATTCGCTGATGAGCTGGGGCGTGCCGCGGACCGCCGCCCAGGCCGACTGGGCCGCGCGCATCCCGGTGCCGCATCTGATGTTCCTGCGCGACCTGGCGCTGCGCCACCGCATCGGTCCCTATTTGTTCGTGCATGCCGGGGTGCGTCCGGGCGTGCCGCTGATGCAGCAGACCCGGCAGGACCTGCTGTGGATCCGCGAGCCGTTCCTGTCCTCGAAGCAGGATTTCGGGGCGGTGATCGTGCATGGCCATTCACCCCGGCGCGATCCGTTTGTCGGCCGCAACCGCATTGGTATCGATACCGGCGCCGTGATCGGCGGCACGCTGACCTGCGTCGTTCTGGAAGCCGATAAATTGGGGTTTATCCACACGTGAAGATTGCTTGCTGCCCGGGCATGGCCCACATTACGCGGCACTCATGAATCAAATCGCCCCCGGCGAGCCACTCGCCGATCAGCCCGCCCCTGATCTCGCCGCCGCGGTACGCCGGCTGGCGAACACCAGTGTGCTGGTCATCGGCGACGTCATGCTGGATCGCTATATCTACGGCGACATGACGCGGATCAGCCCGGAGGCACCGGTGCCGATCCTGTCGGTGAGCCGCGAGATCGGGCTGCCCGGCGGGGCCGGCAACGTGGTGCGCAACCTTACCGCGCTGGGCGCGGCGGTGGCGTTCATCTCGGTGCTGGGGGACGACCAGACCGGATCGGACCTCACCGCCCTGGTGGGCGGCCAGCCGGGCGTCGAGCCCTGGCTGCTGGTGCAGGGCGGCCGCACCACCACGCTGAAAACCCGCTACCTGGCCGCCGGCCAGCAATTGTTCCGCGCCGACCGCGAGATAACCGCGCCGATCCACCCCAAGCTCGCCGAACGGATGCTGCGGATCGCCGGCGACGCCATGGCGGCGACCTCGGTCACCGTGCTGTCGGACTACGGCAAGGGCGTGCTGGCGGGCGACGTGCCGGGCCGGCTGGTGGAGATGGCGCGTAAGGCCGGGCGGCGGCTGATCGTCGATCCGCGCGGCCCGGACCACGCGCGCTATGCCGGCGCCGACATCATCATGCCCAACCGGATCGACCTGGCGGATGCCACGGGCATGCCGGTCGATACCGAACCCGCGATCAACGCCGCGGCCGAGGCCCTGCGGACGCGGCACGGCTTCGGCGCCGTGGTGGTGACCCGCGGCAATGACGGCATGACGCTGGTCGACGATGCCGGCGCACGGCATTTCCCGGCCGAGGCAGCCGAGGTCTACGACCTGTCCGGGGCCGGCGACACCGCGGTGGCGACGCTGGCCGCGGCCATTGCCGGCGGCAGCGATGTGGAAATGGCGGTGCGCCTGGCCAACCTCGCGGCCGGTGTGGTGGTGGGCAAGGCCGGCACCGCGGTGGTGCGGGAGGCAGACCTGATGTTCGCGCTGTCGCCGCAGCGCAGCGCGTTGCGCAAGATCGTCACCCGCGACGAGGCGGCCGAGCATGTCGAGCGCTGGCGCCGCCGCGGCTGGCGCGTCGGCTTCACCAACGGCTGCTTCGACCTGCTGCACCCCGGCCACGTGCACCTGCTCGAGGAAGCGCGGGCGAAATGCGACCGGCTGGTGGTGGGGCTGAATTCCGATGCCAGCGTGCGGCGGCTGAAGGGTCCGAAGCGGCCGGTGCAGCCGGAGCCCGCGCGCGCCGCGGTGCTGGCGAGCCTCGCCAGTGTCGATCTGGTGTGCGTGTTCGAGGAAGACACGCCCGAGGCGTTGATCTCCGAACTGCGGCCCGACCTGCTGATGAAGGGGGCCGACTACAAGGTGGACCAGGTGGTCGGCGCCGACCTGGTGCGCGGCTGGGGCGGCAAGGTGGCGCTGGCCGATCTGCTGCCGGGGCATTCGACAACCGCCACGCTGGCGCGGATCAGGGCCTGATCACATTGGTCGGCCGTCCGGCTGTCGATGCTTCACCGGGCGCCTGACGGGAGCTGGCGCACGGCCCGGACCAGCGCGCTACGCGCCTCCGCCATCGTGAAGCAACTGTCGTCCTCTGGTTTCCGGGGATCGCCCGGCGCCCTTTACATATTGGCTGCGGAAGAACGCGCCGCACGGGTGCCATAGCGCGAGTGTGCGCGACCGCGACCGCTTCGTCGCTTCGCCTCTCGCAATGGCCCGCCGCGCCTATCCGCTCGCCAGGTCCTGCTCCACCTGGTGGTGCATCGCGCTGATCAGCGCATCGATATTGTTGTTGTTGTGATTCAGGTAGGAGGCATAGTCGCTGCGCTGGGTCAGCCGCAGCGACGTCCCCTCCGCCACCACGTCCACGATCTTCGGATCGCTGCCGGCGTTGGCGATCAGCCATTTCACGTCGGTCGGCGGATTGTTCGGGCGATACACCGTGGTGTCGACAGCGACGTTGTCGCCGTCCGGCACCGCGCGCCCCATGGCGAAACGCACGCCCTGATACTCGCCCAGTTTGGACGTGATGTTGGTCACCAGCACCTGATGGAACAGGTTCATGTAGCTTTGCTGCTGCTGCGACGAGGCCTGGCGCCAGAAACGGCCGAGGCAGAAGCGCGCCACCCCGTCCACGTCCACCACGGTGTCGATGATCCGGGTCAGCGCCTGCCGCTTCTGCTGCGCGGAGCCCGGACCATTCACCACCCCGACAAGCTTGTCGCCCGTCGCCTGCACGAAGGCGGTGGCGGCCGCGCTGGCGGATTGCGCCTGGCCACGCGCGCCGAGCGCCAGCCACGCGGCGGAAACGGTCAAAAGGAAACGGCGAGACGGCATGCGAGGCCTCATTGCCCTGCTCTAGCGGGCGGATGCGGGTTGCGGGAACCAAACAGGAACAGTGGAACGGTTGTCGTTCTCCATTTCCTCGATTTGGGACTTGCGATGCTGGCGATACAGGCTGCGGAACGTGGCATAGGGGTCGAGCGCCGTCTTCTTGATGTTGCTGAGGGTGCCGAGCAGTCGCGACCGGGCATCCACCGCCGTGAGCGCCCAGCGCGAATAGCCCAGCGCCGTGACGGCGGCGCCCTGTCCCACCCAGGTGAACGGATCGGCCGCGATATCGACCCCGAAGCCGGCGAAATCGCGCGGGTCGTTCGGGCCCAGCACGGGCAGATAAAGGTACGGGCCGGGACCGACGCCCCATTCGGCCAGCGTCATGCCGAAATCGGCGTCGTGGTCCGGATAGCCCCATTTCGCCGCGACATCGAAGAAGCCGAGGCACCCGACCGTCGTGTTGATCAGGAAGCGCATATAGGTGTCGCCGGCGCGGCGCGGCTTGCCCTCCAGCATGTCGTTGGAGAGCTGCACCGGGGTGTGCAGGTTGTCGAGCACGTTATGGATGCCGGTGCGAAGCGCCTCCGGCACGGCGAAGACGTAGGCTTTTGCCACCGGCCGCAGCACCGCCGAATCGAGCGCGTTGTTGACCGCGTACATCTTGCGGTTGAACGGCTCCAGCGGGTCATTGGTCTCCTTGTAGTAGGCGAGCGCGTCCGGGTCGCTGGCGGGGGGCGGCGTGGCGCAGCCGGCCAGGAGCACGACCAGCAAGGACGGCAGCCACAGTGGGACGGTGCGGAAGAAGGCGCGCATGGAGCTCCTCGGGACGTGTGATTCGGGCCGCTGTCGTTTCCTGGACAATCCCAGAGCAAAACAGATGGCGCCCCATTTCCGGATTGGAATACGGGCCGGCTGAGGTTCGCGTGAACCTATTACCACATGACCGGGGCCAGGCAACGGAACGGGGCCACAACGGGACGTGAGGCCGTTGAAGCCTCCGTGCTATGGTGGGCGGATGAACGCTCCGAATCCCCCCGATCGCCTGCCGCCCACGCTGGAACGCTGGGTCAGCGGCCCGCGTTTCGCCGCGCTGCCCGCGCGCGAGGCCAGTCATGCGCCGCCGCTGCTGTCGTTCGAGTTCTTCCCGCCGCGGACCGAGGCCCTGGAGCAGCAGCTTTGGACCTGCATCCGCCGGCTGGAGCCGCTGCGCCCGCGCTTCGTGTCGGTGACCTATGGCGCCGGCGGGGGCACGCAGGCGCGAACCCACGCCACCGTCGCCCGGATCGTGCGGGAGACGACGCTGGTGCCCGCGGCCCACCTGACCTGTGTCGGGGCCACGCGGGGGGAGGTGGAGGCGGTGGCCCGGCAGTACTGGGCGGCGGGCGTGCGGCATATCGTCGCGTTGCGCGGCGACGCGCCGCCGGGCACCACGTATGCGCCGCATCCGGGCGGCTATGCCTATGCCGCGGACCTGGTGGCGGGGCTGCGCCGGGTGGCGGATTTCGAGATCTCCGTCGCCGCCTATCCCGACACCCACCCGGCCGCGCTGAGCCCCGATGCCGATCTCGACAACCTGAAGCGCAAGCTGGATGCCGGCGCGACCCGGGCGATCACGAACTTCTTTTTCGACACCGAGGCCTATCTGCGCTTCCTCGACCGCTGCCTGGCGGCGGGGATCACGGCGCCGGTCGTGCCGGGGATCATGCCGGTGACCAACCTCGCCGGGCTGCAACGCATGGCGGCGATGTCCGGGGTCAGCGTGCCCGGCTGGCTGGCGCGCATGTTTGAGGGCACCGAGGACGACGCCGAGCTGCGCCGCATGATCGCGGCCGTGGTGACGGCGGAGCAGGTGCGGGTGCTGCAGGCCAACGGCGTGGACGAATTCCACTTCTACACGCTGAATCGCCCGGAACTGACCCACGCCATCGCGCATATCCTGGGCGTGAGGGGCGGCTAGGTGGGCGGTGCGCGTGGGCACGCGGATGCTGCCTCTCCCCTTGTGGGCGCGGACCGCGAAGCGGACCCTCCGCGGCATCCTCGCACTGGCGAGCGCCCGCAGCCCCTGATGGCCTCGGGTGGTGAAGCGGACCCTTCGCGGCGTCCCCATCCTGACGACCGCCCGCAGCTCCTGGCCGCTTCGGGTGGCGAAGCGGGCCCTTCGCGGCGTCCCCATCCTGACGACCGCCCGCAGGTCCTGGCC